>QFCH01002657.1_pt1:0-85000 | contig 906530 bp, 810 predicted proteins | sample 5346071 | NCBI WGS metagenome assembly QFCH01 (sample SAMN09062255, study PRJNA434731) | Human gut metagenome, whole genome shotgun sequencing project. | isolation source: stool timepoint B chromium assembly | host: Homo sapiens | collected 2015
ATACACTCCATGATTTCATCAAGTACGGTGTAACATATGTTTGACAAACCAACAAAACTTTCTATATACAGATTCATTTCCCGTACATATCTTTGAAATAGCGGTAGGTCTCTTTAAGGCCTTCCTCCAATGAGGTTTCAGGTCGCCAGAGCAGCCCTGCCTCCGCCTTCCGGTTTGACAGACTTGACCGGTAGATATCCCCAGGCCGTGCCGGGCCATATAAAGGATGAACTTTTCTTCCTGCCACCTTGGACAACACCTCTACCAGGGTATTCAGTGAGGTTTCCGTCTGTGTTGACAGATTGTATATGGTATTCGCATAAGGCGTTTTCAGTGCCCTGTAAATACCATTGGCTATATCTCCCGCATAGACAAAATCCCTCGTCTGATGTCCATCCCCGAAAATGGTAATATCCTTACCTTCGGCAATTCGCCTGGTGAAAATGCTGATTACTCCCCCTTCACCGCTGTCTCCCTGCCGTTCACCGTATACATTGGCAAAGCGGAGAATCACATATTCCAGTCCAAAGGAACGGGAATACAGTTCCAGATACCTCTCTACCCCTATTTTGGACAACCCATAAAAGGACAACACCTGCAGTGGTTCATCTTCCTTCACCGGCAGCTGACTGTCGACTACATCTCCATATGCCGCCGCGGTGGAAGAAAAGATTATCCGTTTTACTTTGTTTCTTCTTGCCGCTTCCATAACGTGGACTGACCCCAGGATATTCTGCTGGCAGTCAAAAACCGGGTCCTCCATAGATACGCCGACCGCAATCTGTCCCGCCAGATGCACTATGGCATCAAACTGTCCTTCTTCAAAAACCTTATCCAGTTCTGGCGCATTAATGTCCATCTTTATGAATTTTGTACCTTTTGGTAAGTGCTCCAGTGTACCGGTAGAAAGATTATCCAGAACCGTGACATCCACCTGTTCTGCCTGCAGCCGGCGCACCAGATGAGAGCCAATAAATCCAGCTCCCCCGGTAACCAATACTTTCATCTGTATATCCTTTCTCCCTTACCCACACCAGATACATAAATCCGGCGGTAACGGAAAACATTTCATTGTCTGATTTCCTTAATTTTATCACATTCTGTTTTTCATATGGCTCTGTTTTTCATAAGTTTAATATTATTTTAAAACCTGAGCCGGCTCTGTGGACACCAGGAAGATTCATCCCCGCCATAAGGGAGTACTCCCAGGCACCTTCTCCGGATGAGATAATCAGGCAAAACAAAATGGATGCTTCCTGTAAGATACAGGAAAACATCCATCCGTTCAATCTTTTTCTGTGAACTCAGGATTTCAGGCATATACACACCTGCCCTGCAAGTTGCACTTATGCCGATTGGTGTATGGAAAAGGCCATACCTGCCCGGTATCTGTCATTTCCAACGCGATTATCGGCTTATCGCCCTATTATTACAATAAGGTCTTTACAAAAGCTACGATTTCATCCCGCTTTTCTTCCATTAACTTCCGGTCGCCTCTGGTTTCCAGGTTGAACCGAATCAATGGTTCCGTATTGGATGGGCGGAGATTGAATCTCCAGTTTTCAAAATTAATGCCAATGCCATCAATCGTATCTACGGATACCGCATCCTTTGCGTACTTATCGCGAACCGCTGCCAGCACCTTCTTTGTGTCAGAAGCAGGCAGGTTGATTTCGCCGCTGCATGGGAATTCTTCTTCCATATGAGATACCATATCCGCCAGACTGATGCCTGTTTCGCTCACAAGCTGAGCCACAATCAGCCACGGAATCATTCCGCTATCGCAATAGGAGAAGTCACGGAAGAAATGATGAGCACTCATTTCCGCACCGTAAATACCATGGACTCTGCGCATGGTTTCCTTCATAAAAGCATGTCCGCCCTTGGATTCTACAGCCTTTCCTCCGCATTCTGCCACAATCTTCTGTGTGTTCCAGTACAGGCGCGGATCATGGATAATGGTTTCTCCCGGATGCTTCTTCAGGAAGTAAGTGGCCAGGAGCCCTACCATATAATAACCTTCAATAAATTTTCCGTTTTCGTCAAAGAAGAAGCAGCGGTCGAAATCCCCATCCCAGGCAATTCCCATGTCCGCCTTAACTTCCAGTACCTTCTTAATGACTTCCTGTCTGTTTTCCGGAAGCATAGGATTCGGTACCCCATTCGGAAAATCTCCATCCGGCTGCATCAGCATTTCCGTGAAATGGATCGGCAGATGTTCCTTCAGACGGCTGAAAACTACATTGGCGCAGCCATTGCCGGCGTTAACCACAATATGAAGCGGTTTCATGCGTGAAACATCCACATAGGAAAGGAGATGCTGGACATAATCATCCAGTATATCCTTCTTTTCCACAGTTCCCTTATGGACAATCTCACCAAAGTCGCCAGAAAAGGCAAGCTTTTCCACTTCTTTAAGCCCGGTATCCGAGCTGACCGGCTTACCTTCTTCCCTTACAATCTTAAGCCCGTTGCAGTTGGATGGATTGTGGCTGGCAGTAATCATAATCCCGCCATCCAGCTTATAGTAGAACGTGGTGAAATATACCATTTCCGTCCCGCAGAGGCCGATATTGTAAACATGAACTCCTCCATCGGTAAGTCCATCGCAGACCGCCTTGCAGAAAGCCGGAGAACTCTTTCTTACATCGTATCCTACACACATGGTCTTCGGATGATAAAGTTCAGCATAAGCCCGTCCAACCCGGTAGGCCAGCTCTTCGTTAATTTCATCCGGAATCACGCCGCGGATATCATACGCCTTAAAACCTGTATGCGCCATATGCAGTTCGTTCATTTTCAATTACTCCTTTTTTTCGTTTCTTTCTTTCATCCTCTGCAATATTGTAGCATATCCATCGGCGCCAAAGGTAAGACATCTTTTGACTCTGGAAATAGTGGCTGTGCTGGCCCCTGTAACATCCTCTATCTGTTCATATTTTTCCTTTTCCTGCAGCATTTTAGCTACCTGCAGACGCTGGGACATATCATGCAGTTCATTAACTGTGCAGAGATCTTCAAAGAATTCATAGCATTCATCCACATTTTCAAGAAGAAGAATCGCTTCAAATAACTGCGTTGTCAGTGGATTGACTAATCTGGAATTGACACTCATGTAAACCTCCTGTATGGCAAATTATCTATATTGCATGAACTATATATAGATACGTAAACTTTCATACTTTAATTCATTATAACATTACCTAATGCAGATTGTAAATTTCCCTGGCCATACAGCACTCATTAAGACATACGACCAGCCTTTCCCTATCTGTCATTCCTGCAGTTTTATGCATATTATATCTGATATAGTTTTAATGAATAGCAATCGCTATCTTATTTCTTCATTGCCCTCTCAAAATGTGTATGTTAGTATTTAACCAAGTTCACAATTCACTTTTGAAATAGTTTATCAACAGATAATTCACTGTTACCTGCGGCTATTCAGATTTAAAACAGGAGCTGTCATATGATTGAATTAAAACATGTATCTAAATCCTATACAGCCGGTGTCGATGCCCTTAAGGATATCAACCTCACCATTAACGATGGGGAAATCTTCGGCATCATCGGGCAATCCGGCGCCGGAAAGTCTACACTTATCCGATGCATAAACATGCTGGAAAGACCTACCTCCGGGGAGGTAATCATCAATGGAAAGGATATGACCAAACTTTCCACCTCGGAACTCCGGGCTGAACGAAGACATATCGGGATGATTTTCCAGCATTTCAATCTTCTTTCCAGCCGTACCGTATATGAAAATATCGCTTTCCCTCTGGAACTTTACGGCACACCGAAGGAAGAACAGAAAAAGAAGATTACCGATATTCTGGAACTTGTCGGCCTGACAGAATATAAGGATAAATATCCGTCTCAGCTCTCCGGCGGTCAGAAGCAGCGCGTTGGTATAGCCCGCGCCATCGTATCCGATCCGGATATTCTTCTTTCCGATGAAGCAACCAGCGCTCTGGATCCGGAAACAGTAAAATCCATCCTTAACCTGCTTAAGGACATTAACAGAAAACTGCATATTACCATCATCATGATTACTCATCAGATGGAAGTTATTAAGAGCATTGCCGACCGCGTGGCTATTATTGAACACGGCCATATTATTGAACAGAGCAGCGTTCTCGATCTCTTTACCTCTCCAAAGACAGAGACCGCCCGCAACTTTATCGGAAGCGTCAGCTCCAATACCCTTCCGGAAGGTCTTAAGAATTATCATATCCATGACGAACGGGAGAATGCCGATGACCACATTATGATGCGCCTTTCCTTCCGCGGCGATGTAGCTAATGAACCTATCATCGCCAAGCTCGCCAGAGATTATAATCTGGAAGTCAGTATCCTTTACGGCACTGTAGACTTTATCCAGGGCGTATCTTTTGGTAAGCTTATCATCGATGTTTCAGGCAGTGATTCCAATATCACCGCAGCATTTAACCATCTGCATTCTTTACCGATAGAAAGTGAGGTTCTCGGCTATGTCTCCGGAAATATTTAGTCTTCTTTTTGAATCCCTCGGTGAAACCCTCTACATGGTCGCCGTCTCCATGATCTGCGCTTCCATCCTGGGCATCCCGCTGGGCATCCTTCTGGTAGTAACCGAAAAGGGTGAAATTCTCGCCTGTCCGGCTATCAATAAACCGTTAGCCTTTATCATCAACATGATTCGCTCTATTCCGTTTATCATCCTGATGGTAGCTATTATCCCATTTACCCGATTTCTGGTACATACATCCATCGGAACTACAGCGGCTATCGTTCCTCTTACCATTGCCGCAATTCCTTATATCGCCAGAATGGTAGAAACTTCTATCCGTGAAATTCCATCTGGTCTGATTGAAGCAGCGGAATCCATGGGTGCCACCCCAATGCAGATTATCCGCAAGGTACTGCTGCCGGAAGCACTTCCTTCCATTCTGGAATCCTTAACCGTGGTTATTGTGTCCCTGGTCGGCGCTTCCGCTATGGCTGGTACCATCGGCGGCGGCGGACTTGGTGACCTGGCCATCCGTTACGGATATCAGCGTTTCCAAGCTGACGTGATGATTGCCACCATCATCGTTCTGGTAATTGTTGTCCAGCTGATTCAGTTTATCGGTAATTATCTGTCCAGAAAAGCAGATAAGAGATAATCCAGTTACTGCAAACAGCCATCATACTCAGAAAATATCTGAGTATGATGGCTGTTTTTCTGTGTCACATCAACTGTTATCGGCGGGCCAGTAATGCCCCCTTGGCCAGCTGATCTGCCATTTCATTATATTTGACTCCGGTATGACTGGGAACCTTGTGAAAGTGCACTGTCAGCCGATTTTTGATAGAATCATAATATGCTTTCAGTGCTTTAGTTCCTTTCTTATTAGCTTTCCATTCTCCAGTACACCATTTTTCAATGCCAGCATAGTCATAGTAGAGCTCCATTACAGATACTCCCCGTTCCAGGCAGTTTTTCATGGCAAAAGCTGCTCCATGTATCTCGCCAGCCACATTCCGCATGGTTGCCTCTTCCTTATCTTCAATCTTTTCCCCATAGGTTTCCGTTTTACCTTTGTAGAGAATCACGCAACCAAAAGAAAACACTCCCGGCATAAACGGCATAAAGGATCCATCCACATAAGCTACAAAGCTATCCGGATTTTCTCCTCCAGCATAGACCGCTGTCTCAGGTTCTCGGACACCGCCTCCGAGAAAAGCTTCTGCTTCCTCCTGGGTGTAAAATCCTTTGTAGGAGGCTCCAGGATACCCGATAACCTGTTTTCTGCACTCATCCCAGGTTCTATACAACCCTTCCCTTCTTCCCTTTCTGACAGCATACCAGGATTTTTTCTTCATAATAACCTCCCATATTTTTCATCTATATTTATATTCAGAATTTAACTTCGTACGTCTGCCATATAGTCATATATGACCGTACCATGTATTTTACCATAGACAGGATTTTTATTTTATGCAAAAAATCTCAAAACTTTTCCCTGCTCTGGGATATCGCAATTATCGTAACTTCTGGCTGACCCAGTGGATTGCCCTGGTGGGATTCTGGCTTCAGCTGACAACACAGCAATGGCTGGTATACCGGATGACTGACTCCGCTCTTATGCTGGGCCTTCTTTCTGCCTTTCAGTTTCTTCCAAGTTTCCTGTTTACCATCCCTGCCGGTGTTTGGATTGACCGCCATAATAAGCGCAAAATTCTGATGTGGACACAATGTATGTATATCATTCAAGCCTCTTCTCTCGGACTTCTTCTTCTGTCCGGTCATGAAACTTACTGCTGGATGTTGTTCTTTGCATTCTTTACCGGCAGTATCGATGCCTTTGATATGCCAACCCGTCTCGCCTTCATGCAGGAACTGGTAGGTCCGGAAGCACTGCACAGTGCCATGGGATTGAATTCAACCAATTTTAATCTTACCCGTATGATTGGACCTGTGCTCGCTGCATTTCTGTTAAATCACCTGTCCTACAGTGCTTTATTCTTTATGAATGCCGCATCCCTTCTTCCAATACTGTTTGTTTACCGGAATATGGATGTCAATTCTGTTCCTGCCCCCGTCGTAAACAGAAACCCGTTCCGCGAGATGAAGAGCGGCTTTAAAATGGCTGCCCACATTCCCGCTATTATCACTAATATTGTATGTGTCGGCATTATCAGCAGCTTCCTGTTAAACTTCAGCACCTATGGTCCACTCTTCTCTGACCGGGTTCTTCATCGGGGTCTGGGCGGATTCGGTTCGCTACTGTTCTTTATCGGTTTGGGGTCCATGACTGGAGGATTGCTTGCTGCCTCTTCTTCCCGTAAGGTCAGCCAGAAAAGTATATTTAATTTTGCAATACTTTCCGGTATTCTGCTCATGATGGTAAGTTATATAACCATATACGCTCTGGCCATGGCTCTTTTTACATTTCTGGGATTTATGGTCATTCTGTTCATGGTAAACTGCAACACAGCCATTCAGATGGCGTCCCCAAAAGAATACCTGGGTCGTATTATGAGCCTTTACACATTTGTATTTCTCGGATGTACACCTTTTGGTACCCTTTTTACCAGTGCCGTGATTGAATATGCAGGGACCTCCAATGGTCTGTTTCTCATTGGTGCCCTCACCGTACTGCTCATTCTGTTAACCATTAAGACCCTGTGGGCCGGTAAAACTCATACCGGCACATAATGGCGGTTGCGACAGCGCTTCTGTTCTGATTAAAATTTTGCATAAAAAAACGGATATTTCCATTGCGGAATATCCGTTTTTTATTTAACATCCTGCGTTCCGGAGGGCTTCCTCCCCAGCCGCAATTACTTCTTCCACAGTAATCTTATCCAGGGGTACATAGTTGCCGGATTTTATATTCTTATTTACGTGTTCCGGCCCCATAGGCATATCCCAGGATGAAATAGCCCTGGAATATTTTCCCAGCGGGTGATGAAACTTCGCATTGCTTGGCCCAAACATGGCAATGGTCGGTACGCCCCGGCTGTCCGCCACGTACATAGGACCACTGTCATTAGTAAAGAACAGGCTGCAGTGAGACGCCGCGGCCATGAACTCTCCCATGGACAGCTTTCCAGCGGCGATCACATAAGAATGCTTTACTTCCTGTACCGCTTTCTTTATAAGGGGCAGTTCTGATTTCACCCCGAAGAATACCGGAATCATGCCGCGTCTGGCAAAATGTTCCGCCACCTTGCCAAAGTTTTCTGCCGGCCAGTTCTTTTCCGGTGTAGAGCTCCCTACGGACAGTCCAACCAGTTTGGCGCCTTCTTTAATGCCTTCTCCAGCAAAAAATTCATCGGCCCTGCAATCCCACTCCTCACATGTGTATGTACGCATGCCATGATGAGTAAGATTCTCTACGCCCAGAAGCGAAAGAACCCGAAGATATTTATCTACTGCATGACTGTTATAAGTCTCTATAGTCACAGGATAATCCATAAAGACTGAGTCCATCCGTGTCCCTGGTTCGCCAGTCCAGAACCCTGGCTTCATAGCCAGAGCCATCAGCGAAGTACGACTGGTCCCATGAAGGGTTATCAGGATATCCGGATGCATCTGTCTTATTTTCTTTCCTATCTTCCAGCAGGCACTGAGACTTCTGTCCTTACCATGTCTGTCTACTTCTATCAGTTCATCCACATTGGGGTTGTACTGTACTGACTCTTTAAACCGGGAATCAATGACAAGAACAATTTTCGACCCTTTTGCTTCCCGGCGGAGGACCTCCAGAAATGGAGTAATCGAAACCATATCGCCAAAGTACAACATGTACATGACAACTATGGTTTTATTGTTTAAATCAATTTTCTTTCCTTCCAATTCATTTTTCCTTTTTTATCTTTGCAATAATATCCGTAGTGGAATATCCATCCACAAAAGGCAAAATCCTTACTTCACCGGCATACTGACGTCCCGCCACCTCTTCGGGCTGATAATCTCCGCCCTTAACCAGAATATCCGGCTTCAGACAGGACAACAGCTTTTCCGGGGTATCTTCACTAAACAAAACCACCGCATCCACAAACCGGAGAGCAGAAAGCATGAAGGCCCGATCAGCTTCTCCATTGACAGGACGATGGCTTCCCTTCAATCTCCTGACAGAGTCATCAGAGTTCAGCCCTATAATCAGATGATCCCCCAGTTCTGCTGCTTCAGCCAGGTATGTCAAATGCCCTCTGTGAAGAATATCAAAGCATCCATTAGTAAATACCACCTTTTCGCCCCTGGATTTCCAGTAAGAAATCATCGCTTCCGCTTCTTCCCATGAAACAGCGCCCTCAGTATGTCTGACCCCGCCTTCTTCCTCTTTCCAGCGGGCCAGTACTTCCTCTCTCTTTACCGAATATGTTCCTACCCGGGAAACAGAAATCCCTGCTGCTGTGTTAGCCAAATTCAGAATGGTTTCCGTATCCAGGCCTGAACCAACCGCTGCCGCTAATACGGCCATAACCGTATCCCCGGCTCCGGATACATCAAAAACATCCTGCGCCTTGGCCGGGCAATGGGTTACCCTGTCGTTCTGGACGGAAGATATTCCCTTTTCGGAACGGGTGACCAGAAGATTATCCAGATGATATTTTTCCAGCACCGCCCGGCCGGCTTCTTCTACCGCCCCATCTTCATTAGGTACCGCATAGCCGACACAGTCAGACAGCTCCTTCAGATTCGGAGTGATGGCATAGGCTGAATCATATTTATCCCAGTTGCTGCCTTTAGGATCTACAAGAACCGGAATCCCTCTTTCTCTGGCATACGTTATAATCTGCTGTGCCAGAGAAGGGGTAATCAGCCCTTTACCGTAGTCAGATATGACTATACTGTCCATATGCTGCCCGGCCAGGTTCTGTACCCAGCTGAAAATTTTCTGTTCTATGACGCTCCCTGCCCTGCATGGTTCCTCAAAATCAAGACGCATCATCTGCTGCCGTGCTCCCAGAATACGGACTTTGGTAGTGGTCTTGTATTCTGCCAGCGTAAAGACTCCGGATTTATCCACTTGGGCATCGGAAAGCAGAGCAGACACTTCGCTGCCACTGTTATCCGCCCCCGTAACTCCGGCAATATATACATGACAGCCTAACGCAGCCAGATTATGAGCTGTATTAGCCGCACCGCCTAACACTGAACGTTCTGTCCTCACCAGATTTACCGGAACCGGTGCCTCCGGGGAAATACGGGAAACCTGCCCGGAAATATACTTATCCAGCATGATATCCCCAATCACGGCCACATGCATCCGGGTAATCTGTTCTTTTAAGAATCGTTCTCCCTCTTGTCTCATACTTGCTCCTCTTAACCCTTAGTGTTCTTTGTTCTTTCCACAGTGTCTTTAATCAACATCTCCCAGGAATTCCATACGCATTCCGGACGATAGGCCTCCATGTCCTGTCTTGCCTTCCGGCCAAAAGATTCCCTTTTCGCCGGATCCAGCATGAGTGCTTTCAGCGATTCCGCCAGCGCTTCCACACCATCCTCTGCCAGGTATCCATTTTCGCCGGACACAATCAGTTCATTCACCGCGGGGCAGGACGCATACCCCACTACCGGAATCCCGGCGGCCATCGCTTCTGTCAATGCCAGCGGGAATCCTTCGTGATGGCTTGGGAAAGCAAAAATATCCGTTTCTTTCCATACAGACTGCATATCCCTGGTCGTTCCTTTCAGGAAGACCTGATTTTCCAGATGCTTTCCTTCAATCAGTTTCTTCAACTTCATAACATAGGCTCTGTCATAGTCCGCGCCCCAGAAATTAACTTTCCACTGAGGAAAATCTTCCGCCAGCAGGGCAAAGGCTTCAATCAGCAGATGCTGTCTCTTCGTTCTGCCGGTAAGACGGCCTACGGAAGTAATCACATATTCTTCTTTCTTTTCGCCAGGATGTGCCTGCACTCCGGCTTCCGGAACCGCATTGGGAATTGCCGTAAAATGCTTATAGGAAAGATACTTTTCTGCCTTTGGGATAAAAGATGGAAGGAGGACCTGAATAGAGGCGCTCCGGCAAAGCATCTTTTTCTCTTCTTCCGGCGAATGCATAAAAATCTCATCTGGATCGTTATGAAGCATGGAAATAACCGGAACAGAAATCTCCGGATGGCTCAGCAGCAGTCTCCCAGTCGGTTCTCTGGATGAAATGATGACATCTGGCTTCGTCTTATCCAGAATTTTTCGGAATCCGGGCCAGAGCGGTTCCATAAGCTTATAGTTGACATTCCTTGCCTGCTCGCGGCTGAAGGGGCGAATGATTTCCCTGACCAGTTTCAATCCCCGGCTGAGGGCCACCGCCTTTTCTCCAGGAAGATGACAGAGATTATAAAACTCCACATTGTCAGGAAGCGGAAAAAAAGGAGTCCCGTCCTTTTCATCCATCATAACCACAGTGACCTTATGACCTCTTACCGTAAAGGCCTGGGCCATATCCGACAGAACATGCTCAATCCCGCCGCTGTATCCTATGAATTTATGTAAATTGGCCAGCAATATATTCATAATCATATCTCCCCATCAGGACAGATGATAATAAGCCTTAAACCATGCAGCAAAACGGGTCAGTCCTTCTTCCAGTGTTGTCTTCGGCTTAAAGTCAAAGTCCTTTTCAAGTTCCGATACATCCGCATAGGTCTGATATACATCCCCTGGCTGCATAGGAAGGAATTCTTTCTTTGCCTCTGTGCCTATAGCCTTTTCCAGAATGGAGATGAAGTCCATCAGTTTAACCGGATGGCTGTTCCCGATATTATAAATCTTGTATCTGTCTCCATCCTCATTTTCATCAGGCGGGCAGACAATCATACGGGAAATGCCTTCCACAATATCATCCACATAGGTGAAATCACGAAGCATTTCACCATGGTTATATACCTGAATGGTTTCTCCCTTTACCATCTTATTCGCAAATTTAAAGTAAGCCATATCCGGCCGTCCAAACGGTCCATACACGGTAAAGAAACGAAGGCCGGTCGCCGGAATCCCATACAGATGGGAATAGGTGTAGGCCATCAGTTCATCCGACTTCTTAGTAGCCGCATACAGGCTTATAGGATGATCTACAAAATCCGTAGTGCGGAACGGAGCGGTCTTACGGTTTCCATAAACAGAAGAACTGGAAGCAAACAGCAGGTGTTCTACCGGATGATGGCGGCAGGCTTCCAGAATGTTATAAAAGCCGATAATGTTGGACTGGATATATGAATCCGGATGATCAATGCTGTAACGAACCCCGGCCTGTGCTGCCAAGTTGACAACTACATCTGGCTGATACTGGTCAAAAACCTGATTCAATGCCTCTTTGTCCGCAATATCCACAGGGATAAAGACGTAAGAGTCCCCATGATTCCCAATATCCCTGATCCTGTCCTCTTTAAGATGAGGATCATAATAGTCATTCATATTATCTACCGATACGATCCGGTATCCATCATTCAATAATTTTTTAGTAAGATGATACCCGATAAATCCGGCACCACCTGTCACTAATACAGTTTTTTCAGTCATTCTGTATCCTCCTGATAACAGACAATACACTGTTAATTATACCACAAGGACTTATATCCCTTTTTGGTTCGTTGTAAAATGAAGTTGAACAGTTAATCAAAAACAAAAATCCATAGCGACTTCCTATGTTAAAATGGTTTTGCAAAAACAATCACTAACAAAGGAGTATCGTTATGGATCAGAACCAGTTTAACACAGATGAAGCTGTTCGTAAATCAGGAAGTCATCTCACGCTCGCTGAACGAGGGATGATCCAAGCTCTGCATAAGGAGGGGATGTCCTTGCGTGGTATCGCTAAGAGTGTTGGCTGCGCCCATACGACCATCTACTATGAACTGAAGCGCGGCACACCACCTCGCAAGAGCAATCGCGGCCGCATTCCCGGATATACTGCCAAACGTGGACAGGAAGCCTACGCGGCGAACCGCAAGCGCTCCAAACGCCCCTGCAAGATTGATCGCGATGATTGCGAACCATTCATCCAGTGGATGTGCGAGCGCATCCGTAAGGACCGCTGGTCGATTGATGGATGCGTCGGTGCTGCGCGGCTGATGAAGTCATTCCCCGGCCGAACCATCCCTTGCACCAAGACACTCTACAATATGCTGTGGGCTAACAAACTGCCGCTCTCGCTCTTCGATCTGCCTCATGCCTTAGGACGGAAGAAGCACAGAAAGTGGAACCGCAAGAATAAGCGTATGCTCGGGCGCAGCATAGAGGAGCGTCCTGCGATTGCAGCTGCTGGCACAGAGATTGGTCATTGGGAAGTGGACACAGTCGTTGGTCGACGTCAGGGGCGCGAGGCAGTCATCTTCACGGCTGTGGAAAAGGTGCTACGTGAGTTTATCGCCATCCGCATCCCAGGGCGAACCAGCGCCGGTGTAGAGGTCGCTATGACGAAACTGCGCGAGGAGTTCGGTGATGAGAAATTCAGCAAGGTCTTCAAGACGATGACAGCTGATAACGGCCCGGAATTTGAGACATTCTCTCAGTATGAGCAGCTTGGCACGAAGATCTATTTCACGCACCCGTACAGCTCATGGGAACGTCCTCAGAACGAGCGGCACAATGGCCTCCTGCGGGATTACATCCCCAAAAGGACATCGATCGAACGCTACAGTGATGAAGATGTTCTGAGCATCGCGGACGAGCTAAACCAGCGTCCACGCCGTATCTTGGGATATCACACTCCAGCAGAGCTCTTCGACCATTTTCTCGATGAAGTCTATGCTATTGATAAATGTTCTTGATTAAAACAACTGTTCAATTTGCACTTGCAATTATCCTATATCCCTTTTTACATAAAAAGGGTTGTGAAAGATGAAAAATCATTTTTCACAACCTCTTTTTAATGTTTCTCTGGGTCTGATTATTTCTGCTGCATGTTCAGATATACCGCATCCAGATTTTCCGGAGTAACTTCCAGTTCATTCATCGCGCTGTTTACAAAAAGAGCGAGCAATTCTCTTGCTGACGAAGCACTGGTGTGCGGTTCAATCAATCGAGCCGCACTTTCATCCATCGGACTGACAATCAGACTGGATCCGTTATATTCCAGATGAAATTTGCCCATCTGGTAATGCAATGTCAGAAATACGTCCACCGTCTTCCTATGATTTTCACTTTCCATTCTGGCATTCTTCACAGATTGGGAAGGAACCAGGTCAACTCCATGATTCCCTGAAGTTATCGCATAGATTCCATACAACTGGTCTTCCCTGTTTTTATTCACATAATAGAATGGGATTCCCATGTCTGTGGCCTTTGTCATATTTTCAGGCCCTTCTATTACACTTGCCGGGGTCACCGTACCAATAGTTGTGCCAGTGGTAACAGGAGAGGTTCCCTCAGCATAGAGCTGAAATTGCCCTGATTGTTAATCTGGATATTGCCTGCATCCTGATTCTTGAATCCGGTGAGAGTAACCGGATCATAGTGAATGGTCGAATTGGACTCACCATAAATCCGCGTACCTGCCCCGGCGGTTACCGTCAGTACTGCCGGATTGACAGTAATATCTCCGTTCACATATTCCACGTTATAGTCATTCAGATACAAGTCATGAGACATGGACACCGCGCCCTTGTAGGCTGCCACATGCCCGTTATCATAACGAACATTCGCATGGGTATCCATAACTGCCGCATCATTTATAAAGGATGTCGGTGTCATCACATTGGCCCTGGCCGAAGTGTCTTCATAGACCGACGCCAGATTTCCCGTACCATGGAATGACCATGTTCCTGTATAATGTACATCCGGTTCCAATACTGCATTTCCATAAATCTTGGTCCTGGAATCAGCAGTATAGGTGGCCGTTGCCGATGTTACCCTATAAGTCAGAGTACCTCCGGAAATTACATAGTTTGGTGTCTTATCCAGCGAATAATCATCTCTATGTGCAGTCAGTCCATCATTCATAACCTGATTATAAGAAACCGATTGCACAGCTCCTGTGCTGTCACGTTTAACGTGCGTATTCAGGCCTTTATCCAGCCCTGCAGCAACAGCAGCCGAATGCGCCAGATGGTTCAGAGCTTCCTGATTAACCACATCGCCTATAGTATATCCATTGCTGAGCACTGGATTCTTACGCTCTTTTTTCATGCATTACCAAACTCAGAGAGAATATATATATTAATCTAGATATCAATACAAAAAAGCTCTTTCAATCCAGTAAATTGAAAGAGCTTTTCAATGAATGGGTTGTTGTTACCCATTTTAGTTTCTACTGATTCCAAAAAGCTTTACAGCATTATGTCCAGTAGTCTCTATGACCTCGCTTACCGGCATCTGTTTCAGCTTTGCCAGAGCCTGAGCCACATACCACACATTTTCCGGAACATTGAGTTCCCCATGTTTTTCAAAAGGTGCCTGATAAGGGCTGTCTGTTTCAATAAGTATCCTGTCCAGCGGGAGAGTGGATGCTACCTGCCGGATCCGACGGCTTCCAGGATACGTAATCGACCCGCCAAAAGAGATATAAAAGCCTGTATTTATCAGTGCTTTCGCTGTTTCCAGACTTCCACTGTAACCATGTATAACTCCGGAAACAACTCCATGTGCCTGCTTTTGTAAAAGAGAAAGTATTTCCCCATGGGCTTTTCTGTCATGAATAATCAATGGCAGATGTAATTCCCCTGCCGCCTGTATATGCCTGGAAAACCAGTACTTCTGCAATTCCCGATCACAGTTCTTACTGAAAAAATCCAGTCCGGTCTCTCCCAGCGCCACCACTTTAGGTGAATGGTGTGCCAGAGAGAGAATCTGTTTCCAGTCTTCCCCGGAAACATGTTCCGTATGAAGGGGATGAATCCCCACCGCTGCGAAAATACGGCTTTCCCCTGATGCAATTTGCACCGACTGTTCTGATGTTTTTCTGTCTTCTGACGGGCAGATAATAAATCCTACCCGGCCAAGAGCTGAAGAAATCACCTTCTCTGTCTGTCCCGCATACATCGCATCATACAGATGAGCATGAGAATCAACGGGAAGCATTACTTAACCCGGCTTCCTGCCGGCATATCTACGGTTGGTACAACCAGTTTGCCATCCAGTGAAGCAGCGAGAATCATCCCCTGGGATTCAATACCCATCAGTTTGGCTGGTTTAAGGTTGGCCACAAAAATCACCTGTTTGCCAATCAGTTCTTCCGGTTTATAATGTTCTGCGATACCGCTGACCACTGTTCTTTCCTCATTTCCAAGAGAAACCGTCATCTTGATCAGCTTTCTGGACTTCTTTACCTTTTCTGCCGTGAGAATCTTAGCCACACGAAGGTCAATCTTACCAAAATCATCAAAGGTAATTTCCGGCTTAACCGGTTCAATGGCTGGATTAACTTCAGGTGCCTTAGCTGCTTCTTCTTCCTTTATCTTAGCTTCAATAGCTGCTGCTTTCTTCGCTTCTTCTTCCAGGTCAATGCGCGGATAAATCGGCGCTTCCTTATGAACTATGGTACCGTCTGGAATTCCTCCCCAGGTAAGGTCAGCATAGCCTGCATCAGCAAATCCGGTGAGGCCCAGCTGGTTCCAGATTTTTTCAGCACCAATCGGAATTACAGGTTCTGCCATGAGGGCAACAAAACGCAGACCTTCACAGATATGATAAAGTACAGCCTGAAGTGCCGGGGCCTTAGCTTCATCCTTAGCAAGAATCCATGGTTCTGTCACATCGATGAACTTATTGAGGGAGCGGATATAAGCCCAGACTGCGCGGAGAGCATCGTTGATTTTCCAGTTGGTCATTCCTTCCTTGAATGCCTTAAGGGTATCTTCTGCTCCCTTTTCCACTTCACGGCATGCGGCATCCACCTTGTCATCTACAGAAGCATCTCCCTTGTTTAGTACTCCACCTTCATACTTTTCAACCATGGAAAGGGTACGGTAGAGCAGATTGCCAAGATCGTTGGACAAATCGGAATTAATGCGGTTGATAAGTCTTTCTCTGCTGAAATTACCATCCTGTCCCAACTGGATATCATTAAGCAGATAATAACGAATGGCATCCGATCCAAATTCGCGGAGAAGTGGAATTGGATCGATAACATTACCTCTGGACTTGGACATCTTTTCCCCATCCACAATCAGCCAGCCATGGCCATATACCATTTTTGGCAGTTCAATATCAAGGCTCATAAGCATAATCGGCCAGATGATGGTATGGAAACGGACAATTTCCTTCCCTACCAGATGTACATCTGCCGGCCAGAATTTTTCAAACTTTTCCTTATCATCCATAATACCGGCTGCCGTAAGGTAATTAACCAGTGCATCGAACCATACATAGACTACATGCTTGGGATCAAATGGCACAGGAATCCCCCAGGTGAAGCTGGTTCTGGATACACACAGATCGTCCAGTCCGCTCTTTACAAACTGAATCATTTCATTACGGCGACTTTCCGGCTGAATGAATCCTGGATTTTCTTCTATAAACTTAAGCCAGCGATCCGCATATTTAGACATCTTGAAGAAATAGGCTTCTTCACTGACTCTCTGCAGCGGACGTCCGCAATCCGGGCAAACATGTTCTTCCGTCAGTTTATTTTCCGGCCAGAACGTTTCATCAGGAATACAGTACCAGCCTTCATACTTGCCAAGATAAATGTCTCCTTGATCATAAGCACGCTGGAACAACGCCTGAACGACCTTCTTATGACGTTCTTCGGTGGTACGGATGAAGTCATCGTTGGATATATTCAGTTCCTTCCACAGCTGCTTGAACATGGAGACAATACGGGTTGTGTATTCAAGAGGAGTAACTCCTTCTGCTTCTGCCTTCTGCTCAATCTTCTGGCCATGTTCATCCGAACCAGTCAGAAAGAACACTTCATCTCCATCCAGTCTGTGAAAACGGGCTTCGCTATCCGCGATAGTGGTGCAATAAGTATGACCGATATGGAGTTTGGCACTCGGGTAATAAATAGGGGTAGTAATATAATATTTTCCTTTTTGAGACATGAAAATTCCTCCTGCTTAATTACATATTGTCATTATTATACCACGCATATACAGACAAAATATATTCACAAAACTCTCTTTATGATAGAAATTCCTTAAAAATCCGGGGGATATCTGACAATACCATCTGTCTGATATCCTTCCATTCCAAAACGCATACTCTGCCGGTCCTTACCTTGCTTCTTTCATCGCACATCCCTTCCCATAAACGGTGAATATCTGCTTATTTACAGAGAAAGAAAACCATGAACAGATCGCGCTTTAATCTGTTCATGGTTTAACATATTATGAATTTAATCTTTTAATGTTAAAAGATACTGATAAATTTCCCGGCGTGAAAGGTTATATTCTCTGGAAGTCTCTCTGGCCGCTTCTTTCAGAGACATGTCTTCTGCCAGTTCCTGTGCACGCTTTCTCCAGTCTGATTCCGCTGACCGTTCCTGCTGAGCTTCCTCTTCTGATTTTCCTGCCACCAGAACGACATATTCTCCTCTGGCCGGTTCAGTCTCCAGTTCCTGTAATAATTCATCCAGTGTTCCCCGGGTAAATGTCTCGAACTTCTTTGTCAGTTCCCTTGCCAGTACGGCTTTGCGATTCCCCAGATGTTTACGAAGGTATTTCAGTGTAGCCTTCAGACGATGAGGCGCCTCGTAAAAAATCAGGGTCATAAACAGAGGCTCTACCTGGTCAATCAGCTTATCTGCCTTAGCTGTGGTCTTAGGCAGAAACCCGATAAATGTAAACTGACGTGCATCCAGTCCGGAAGCCACAAGTGCCGTAAGCGCCGCATTCGGCCCCGGCAGCGGAACTACCGGAACATCATCTTCCAGAGCCAGTTTTACTAAATCAGCCCCTGGATCAGAAATAACCGGCATACCTGCATCAGAAAGTTGGGCCAGGGACATACCTTCTTTCATCTTTTCAACAAGCTTTGGCCCCGCTTCATGTTTATTGTGTTCATGATATGCCACCATAGGCGTATGAATATCCAGATGATTGAGCAGAATCCGAGTATGTCTTGTATCTTCTGCTGCAATGCAATCCACTTCCTTTAATACGGATATTGCCCGTTCCGTCATATCGGAAAGATTGCCAATCGGTGTGGGAACCAGATATAACGTTCCCTTTTCTACTTCATTCATTTTGTTTCCCCTTTCCGTAGATAGCCAGGACTTCCTCTGTATAAGAGCCATCCGGATTATGCAGAAACAGTGGTGGATCCACGGTTACTTCCGGATGCCCGCCATAGCGCCATTCCAGCAGGGCCCGGGAAGCCGTATGTCCGGGTCTGGCATGTACCAGACGCAGCCGTTTGACTTCCATATGATACTCGCGACCAATCGCAATCAGATCCCCAAGCCGGTCAGCCCGGTGTACCATCGTAAGCCGTCCCCCGTACGCCAGCAGATACTGGGCTGCCTGAAATACATCCCGCAGGGATGCTCCCAGTTCATGACAGGCCAGTGCTTTCCCAGGTTCACTGTTCGTATTTCCGGTACCTACTTCCCGATATGGCGGATTGACCACCACGGACTGGAAATAGCCTGACGGAAACAGGGCATTTGCCTTTGTGTAATCACAGTGAATTACCTGAATATAATCTTCCCTGTGATTCCCTTCCACATTTCTCTTAGCCAGTTCCGCCATAACCGGATTGATTTCCAGCGCTGTAATATGCCGGGCCCCCAGAGCAGACAAAAGCAAGGCTATCACTCCGGTCCCCGTTCCCAGATCCACAATCCGGTCTTTCGCCCGTATATTCACATAATGTGCCAGAAGCACCGAGTCCATGGAAAAGCAGAACTGATCTGTCCGCTGGATAATCTTCATTCCCTCGCGTACCAGGTCGTCCAGCCTTTCCCCTTCTCTCAATTGCCATATATCAGTCATCGCTCTTGTCTATCTCTTTCCAGGACAGAATCTGTTCCGGCTGGTCCGGATACTGTACCTTCACCGTATGTTTCTGGTGATTAACATAAACGACCTGTCCTTCGCCTTTATCTGTCATGACTTTCATGCCTACAGAAGGTTCTGGTACCACAATCTTTTTATGGCATCCGCAGCCTTTGCCCTTTATTTCTCCGCATTTATACATACCATCTTCATACCGGAGACAGCACATCAGCCGTCCGCATACCCCGGATATTTTGGATGGATTGAGAGACAATCCCTGCGTCTTAGCCATTTTAATGGATACCGGCGCAAATTCTCCCAGGAATGAGGCGCAGCATAAGGTTCGCCCACAGGGACCGATGCCGGAGACCTGCTTGGCTTCATCTCTTACGCCAACCTGCCGCATCTCAATACGGGTATGGAACACAGCGGCCAGTTCCTTTACCAGTTCCCTGAAGTCCACGCGCCCTTCCGCCGTGAAAAAGAACACAATCTTATTGCGGTCAAACGTGTATTCCACACGGAGAAGCTTCATTTTGCATTTTAATTTTTTTATCTTGTCCAGACAAATCTGAAATGCTTCCTTTTCTCTTTCCCGGTTCCTTTCTACCTGTACCAAATCCCGAGCCGTAGCCTTTCTGAGGATAGGACGCAGTTCGCCGGGATCCCCGGGGATTTCCGGATGCTTCGGAAAAATAACAACCCGTCCATATTCCATCCCTCTTGAGGTTTCCACAATGACGCCATCATCTATATTAACTTCCAGATTTTCGGAAGAGAAATAATATATCTTACCCGCCTTCTTAAAACGGACTCCAGCTATCTTATTCACAGGTGCACCCCTTTCCTTATCCATACCATATTAACTGCCAGCATATTGATGACATCTCTCACAGAAATACTGTGCCTGAGCGCCTTTTCTGCCTTCTCCAGTATCTTCACGGCGGCTTGTGCCTTTCCATCCGCCCAGCTGGGCGCGAATTCCCGTTCTTCCTGAGTAATCAGGGAAAACATATCCGCTTCATCCGCTACTTCATTGAGCAACATAAGGTTCCTTCCTATAGCAATGCACCAGCTGAGATTTCTGAGCAGTTCCTTCCGGTTCGTTTTCGGACTGATTCCAGCCAGCCTGGTAAGCGGCATGGAGTCAAAAGTCACAATTTTCCAGAAATGCTTCGCCCAGTCATAAGCGCTCTCTCCGCCAGCCCCATAAAAGTTCAGAGCGGCTCCTGGATTTCCGGCACACAGCTTATATGCTTTTTCAATGTCCTCCGGAATCTTCAGATCAGAAAACTCTTCTCTCCGCGCGATTACAAAATTCTGAAAACCGTCTCTGTCCAACGGCATAAACCGGAACAGCTCCGCCCGGGAAACCACCGTAGGCAGCATACGTTCCAGATTATGAGAAATCAGAATAAAGAAAAGATTTTCCTTCGGTTCCTCCAGCGTTTTCAGCCACGCGTTAGCAATAGGCGCCCCCATGGTCTGCGCTTCATCAATAATGCATACATGAGGACTGTCATCAAAATGCTGTATATAATCCCCCAGCTTCCGGAACTGATCAATTTGCAGAACATCGGTAAGTGGTTTCATATAAAAAACATGTGCATCCAGCATGTAAAGAAGTGATTTTTTCTCATCGTCATCCAGCCAGGCCGGCGCATTGTTTTCATTCCAGACCTTATCCGGACTGATGTGGGTAAGTGCAGCCGCCAGATCCAGGGCTGCTGTGGTCTTCCCCAATCCTTCTTCCCCGTAAAAGATACTCGTACTGGCCATACGGTGGTTTTCAATGGCTTTGGCCCAGGCCTGTTTCACTCGTTCCTGCCCAAAGACATGCGGAAAGATAGAATTCACACTTACACCTCCATTTACACTGCTACTATCCTATAGTTTAACACAAAACATAAAGGGAACCTATTAGTTAATCCATTAATTCACACTCTGGATATGCCGTATATACAGGGATTATCCCACAATAAAAACCACCTGAGAGGCTGGCCTCTTTTCTAATTTCAGTAAAGAGGAACTCTGTCATCTCAGATGGTTCTTTTTATAGAGGCGGGGAAACTAAACTACCCTGACCTCATCAGATTTTCAATGTATTGACGATGGAATTGACATCTTCCACCTGATTGGCTTCGCACCACTTACGTAATTCACTGGTAATGCGGGGAATAGCGTTGGGAGAAGCCAGGGTGGCTGTCCCGACCTGAACGGTATCCGCGCCGGCAATCATGAATTCAGCGGCATCGGTACCTGTCATAATGCCTCCCATTCCGCAAATCGGGAGGTGAACGGCTTTTCTTACCTGCCATACCATGCGAAGAGCTACCGGTTTAATAGCCGGGCCGGACAGTCCACCAGTGACATTGCCCAGTACCGGGCGTCGAGTTCTCGCGTCAATGGCCATACCCATAAGTGTGTTAATCAGGGAGATGGCATCCGCTCCCGCTTCTTCCACCGCTCTGGCCACTGCCGTAATGTCAGTGACATTCGGAGAAAGCTTAACGATGACCGGCAGAGTGGTGTTGCGTTTTACTTCTGCTGTAACCTGAGCTGCCACTTTGGGGTCAGTACCAAAGGCCATGCCACCATTGGTAACGTTTGGACAGGAAATGTTGACTTCCAGTGCGCTGACACCTGGAACGGTAAGAGCCTTCGCAGTCTTTCCGTATTCTTCCACATTTCTGCCGACCATGTTGGCAATAATCGGTACATCATACGGCTTCAGCCTCGGTAAATAGTAGGATAAGAATTTTTCTACCCCAGGGTTTTCCAGACCGATGCAGTTCAAAACACCGGATGCGGTTTCCGCAATGCGGACCCCTTTGTTCCCTGTCCAGGGAGTAAGACCAAGTCCTTTTACAGAAATAGCCCCTACCTGATTCAGATCCATATAATCCTTGTATTCTATGCCATAGCCAAAAGTACCTGATGCGGCAATGATTGGAGATTTCATCTTAATTCCGCAGAACTCAACGGTCATATTCATAAAACTACCTCCGCTGCATCAAATACCGGGCCATCGCTGCATACCTTATAATGGCCGCCTGCCTTTCTGTCACATACACAGGCCATACAGGTACCTGTGCCGCAACCCATCCGGCGTTCTAGGGATACTTCACACGGAACCCCGTATTCACCAGCAATTTCTGCGGTCTTCTTCATCATAATTCCCGGTCCACATACGGCTACCTGACGGACAGTGCCCTGTTTCAGCACATCCGGAAGGACGGATACGGTGAACCCTTTGATGCCATAGGAGCCATCATCAGTTGTAACAATAAGCTGCTTCAGTGTTTTTGGGAATAAATCTTTCCAGAAGACTTCGTCCTTGTTGCGTCCGCCGATGACTACCGTCATCTGACCTGGTTTTGCCTGTCTTGCAGTAAACAGAATCGGTGCAATACCTACACCACCGCCTACGCCGAGAATTTCTTCTTCCGGAATGGTAAAGGAAGTTCCCAGTGGTCCGAGGCAGTCAATGGTATCGCCTTCCTTCATTTCGGACATAAGCTGTGTACCACCCCCTACCACGCGGTAAAGGATTTCTACCAGTCCCTTGCCCGGTGCCGTACCGGCAATGGAAATCGGACGACGGAGCAGTCTGCTGTTGTCATTAATCTTTACATGTATAAACTGACCTGGTTTTGCCTTTTTTGCGGTCAGTGGAAGAGAAATCACCATGCGCCAGATATCCGGACCCATCTTTTCATGGCGGATGATGATTCCTTTTTCAACCATTCCTGTCATAACCTGTTACTCCTTTACATATTCCTGAATAGATTCCACATGATGGCTTGCTTCGGTATCGTCTTCAGCCATGACACGAAGAACTTCCTTAGCTGTATCCAGTGAAGTAAGGCACGGGATAGCCAGTTCTACTGCGATTCTTCTGAGATCATAGCCTTCCTGTTCAATCTGGCTGCCGTAGGAAATGGTATTGAGTACCATGTCTACCTTCCCGGACTTCAGATACTTTTCACAGTTTTCGCCCTTTTCATGAATCTTCTTAATGATTTCAACCGGAATGCCCAGGCTCTGGAAATAGCTTCCTGTACCGGAAGTGCAGACCAGCTTGTATCCCAGTTTTACAAATCCGCGAGCCAGGTTAGCGGTTTCCTTCTTATCTCTGTCGCTTACCGTGATGAGGATGCTGCCGCCTGCAGGAATCATAAGGTTAGCCGCAGTGACTGCCTTATAGAGGGCTTCCTCATAGGTATGTCCAATACCCATAACTTCACCGGTGGACTTCATTTCCGGCCCCAACTTGATTTCTACCAACCCCAGCTTGGAGAAAGAGAAAACAGGTGCCTTAATAGCTACATAATCCTTTGGTGGAACCAGTCCAAGTGGAAGTCCGGTATCCTTCAGCGATTCCCCCAGTGCTATTCTTGTTGCATATTCCACCATATTGATACCGGTAATCTTACTCATGAATGGAACTGTACGGCTGGCTCTTGGGTTTACTTCAATTACATACACACGGTCATTCACAACAATGAACTGAATGTTGACCAGCCCCTTTACGGACATGGCAATTGCAATCTTCTTCGTGTAATCAGCCAGAGTATCGATAATCTCTTGGCTCAGATGCTGCGGAGGATATACGGCGAAGGAGTCCCCGGAATGAACGCCGGAACGTTCAATCTGTTCCATAATTCCCGGAATGCATACATCAATACCATCGGAAATAGCATCAATTTCCACTTCATGGCCAACCATGTACTGATCAATCAGTACCGGATGTTCATGAGAAGCAACAACGGCTTCCTTCAGGTAGGTTCTGAGTTCGTGTTCATCATATACAATCTGCATTGCACGACCGCCAAGTACATAGCTTGGACGAACGATAAGCGGATAATCCAGATCCTGTGTCTTTTCAATGGCTTCGGCTTCACTTTCCACCAGACAGCCTTTAGGTCTGGCAATGCCCAGCTGTCCCATAAGCGTATCAAAACGTTCTCTGTCTTCTGCCATATCGATACTTTCATTGGAAGATCCGATAATGCGTATTCCTCTCTTGGCCATAGGAGTAGCCAGATTGATAGCTGTCTGACCGCCAAACTGACAGATAACCCCTTCCGGCTTTTCCTTTTCAATGACTTCCATGACATCATCCACGGTAAGTGGTTCGAAGTACAGGGCATCAGATGTATCAAAGTCAGTGGATACGGTTTCCGGGTTATTGTTGATGACAATAGCCTTATGACCAGCCTTGCGGAGTGCCCAGGATGCGTGTACTGAGCAGTAATCGAATTCAATCCCCTGGCCGATACGGATTGGGCCGGAACCAAATACGACAACGGACTTATTGACCTGCGGCTGTACTTCATCTTCACTGCCATAGGTGGAATAGTAGTATGGTGTCTTCGCTTCAAATTCAGCGGCGCAGGTATCCACCATCTTAAAGTCCGGATGAAGGTTCATCTTCTTTTTCATGGCTCTGACCGCTTTGATGGTAGTATCGCTCAGCTTGGCAATAACTTTGTCCGGAATTTGAATTTTCTTTGCTGCCACCAGAGTTTCTTCCGTCAGACCTTCTTTAATCAGACGCTTTTCCATATGGATTATATTCTGAATCTTATACAGGAAGAACAGATCGATTCGGGTAATGCGATTAATTTCTTCCGGTTCAATTCCACGGCGAAGCGCTTCTGCAACCACAAATATACGTTCATTATCTGTTCTATGCAGGAGGCAGCGGATATCATACAGCGACTGGCTGTCCAGTTTAGCCAGATGCAGATAGCCTTCTCCTACTTCCAGAGAACGTATAGCTTTGAGAAGAGATCCTTCCAATGTACGGTCAAGTGCCATGACTTCACCGGTAGCCTTCATCTGGGTACCAATCTGGCGGTCTGCCAGAGTGAACTTTTCAAATGGCCATCTTGGGAATTTGCATACTACATAGTCGATAGATGGTTCAAAGCAGGCCTTGGTATCTCCGGTTACTGCATTTGTGATTTCATCCAGGGTCATTCCCAGAGCCACCTTGGCCGCTACCTTGGCAATCGGATAGCCGGTAGCCTTGGATGCCAGTGCAGAAGAACGGCTTACACGCGGATTTACTTCAATGACATAGTACTGATTGGAACGGGTGTCCAGCGCATACTGTACGTTACATCCACCTTCAATGCCCAGGTAGCGGATAATGTTGATAGACGCGGTACGAAGCATCTGGAACTGTCCATCGGTCAGTGTCTGAGTCGGTGCCACTACGATGGAATCGCCGGTATGAACGCCTACTGGGTCGATATTTTCCATGCTGCAGACGATGATGCAGTTATCTGCGCTGTCGCGCATAACTTCATATTCAACTTCCTTCCAGCCGGCTACGCTTCGTTCAACCAGAATCTGGTTAATCGGAGACAGTTTCAACCCGCGGTTGGCGATTTCTTCCATTTCATAACGGTCATGGGCAATGCCGCCGCCGGTTCCCCCAAGGGTGAAGGCCGGGCGGATAATTACCGGATAGCCAATGCTGTCGGCAAACCTAACAGCTGGTTCCAGCTCTTCAAAAATTTCACTTTCCGGAACCGGCTGATGGATTTTTTCCATGGCTTCCTTGAACAGTTCTCTGTCTTCTGCATGCTTGATTGCGTGAAGAGAGGAACCCAGCAGCTTTACGCCGTACTTTTCCAGTACACCGGCTTCTGCCAGCTGAACCGCCATGTTAAGACCTACCTGACCGCCCAGGGTGGCCAGCAGTGCATCCGGTCTTTCCTTCTTAATAACTTCGGTTACGAACTGCAGAGTGATTGGTTCGATATACACAGCGTCGGCAATATCCGAATCGGTCATAATCGTGGATGGATTGCTGTTTACCAGAACAACCTGCATGCCTTCTTCCCTGAGGGAACGGCATGCCTGAGTACCAGCATAGTCGAATTCAGCAGCCTGGCCGATTACGATTGGGCCAGATCCAATGACCAGTACCTTTTTTACATCCGTTCTTTTCATTTCCTGTTCTCCTCCATCATCTGTGCAAATTCCTTAAACAAATAGAAATTATCTGTCGGTCCCGGTGCGGCTTCCGGATGATACTGTACAGCCTGAATTGGCAGGGTCTTATGACGGATACCTTCAATGGTTCCATCATTTACGCTGCGCAGTATAACTTCCATACATTCCGGCAAGTCCTCATCAGATACGGCATAGCCATGGTTCTGGCTGGTGATGTATACGCGGCCTGTACGCAAATCTTTGACCGGATGGTTGGCTCCTCGATGTCCAAAAGGAAGCTTAAAGGTCTTAGCGCCCAGAGCTATGGAAATCAGCTGCAGACCCATGCAGATACCGAAAATCGGCTTCTTGCCGATAAGTTTCCTGACTGTTTCCACGATTTCCGGCACATCCTGCGGATCCCCTGGTCCAGGGCTCATGAAAATGCCATCCGGATTGATGGACAGGAGTTCTTCTGCCGGTGTGAAAGCGGGGAATACATGTACAGTGCAGTCATTAGCTGCCAGACTCTTCAGAATATTCTTTTTCAGTCCGCAGTCCACCAGCGCCACCTTATACTTGCCGTCACCATATACATAAGGATAAGGAGTAGTTACTCTGGAAATCTGATTGTGATGCATGGACTGAGCAAGCAGTTCCCTGATTTCATCTTCCGTTCTGTCAGCTCTTACGATAATTCCCTTCATAACCCCATGTTTTCTCAGTTCGCGGGTTACCGCACGGGTATCCACATTATAGAGGCAGGGTACATGATATCTTTCAATGAATTCAGTAATGGTTCCCTTGCACTCCCAGTTGCTCGGGTGTGCGGCAATCTGGTCCACTACATATCCAGCAGCTGCCGGTTTGGCTGTCTGCATAAATTCATCATTAGCACCATAGTTGCCAATCAGTGGATAGGTCAGTGTCAGAATCTGCCCTTCATACGAAGGATCTGTAAAACATTCCTGATAACCTGTCATCCCTGTATTGAAAACCAGTTCACCAAAGCCTTCTACATTTCCTAAAAGAGTACCTTTGAAACGAGCTCCGTTGGCGAGTACTAATAAGCCGTTCATTTCAATACCTTCCCTTCCTTCATAACCACTTGTCCATCAACTAAAGTAAGTATTGCCTTTCCTTTCAGCGTAATGCCTTCATAAGGAGTAAACAGTGTCTTTGTATATAAATCCTTTCCATGAACTGTCCATTCATAGTCCGGATTAATAACCGTAATATCCGCCGGTTTTCCAGCGTCCAGTATGCCGCCTTCTACTCTCAGAAGTCTGGCCGGATTTGTACTCATCAGTTCCACAATCCGGTCAATGGACAGACGGTGGGTGTGATAAAGCATGGTGAGGACAGAACCCAGAGACGTTTCCAGCCCTGCGATGCCATTCGGCGCGCAGCAGAAAGGTACATCCTTTTCCTCATTGGCATGCGGCGCGTGGTCTGTAATAATCGCATCAATTGTCCCGTCCAGCACGCCTTCAATCAGTGCCTGTCTGTCTTTTTCCGCGCGGATAGGCGGTGCCATCTTATAAACCGGTTCGTAGCCCTTCAGATAGTCATCCGTGAAATAGAGGTGCTGCGCGGTTACTTCTGTAGTCACACGGCTTCCTCTCTTTTTAGCCTGACGGATAAGTTCCACCGCACGGGCAGAGCTTACATGGGCTACATGAAGATGGCATCCGGTAAGTTCGGAGAGAATAATATCTCTGGCTACCGCGATATCTTCCCCTGCCGCCGGCCGGCCGGTAACACCCATGCAGTACGAATTGGTACCTTCATTCATAAATCCCTGACGGCACATGGTCATATCTTCTGCATGGTCAATAATCATCTTATCGAGCATATCGGCATATTCCATAGCGCGACGCATAAAGTCTGCACTCTCCACATACCGTCCATCATCCGAGAATGCTACAGCACCTGCTTTAGCCATGCCACCCATGCCGGAAAGCTGTTTCCCTTCCAGTCCTTTGGAAATCGCGCCGATAATGCTTACCTTGACTACCCCGGATTCTTCCACCCGTTTCTGAACGGATCTCAGTACGGTAGCGGAATCAATTACCGGGCTGGTATTGGCCATAGTGGCTACGCGGGTTACCCCGCCAGCAGCAGCGGCCTGGGTCCCTGTGTGAATATCTTCTTTTCCTGTCTGTCCCGGTTCGCGGAGATGTACGTGCATATCAATCAGCCCCGGAGTAACAAAACATCCGGTGGCATCATACACTTCAGCTCCCTGCTCATCCGCATGGCCGCCCAAGGAAACAATCTTCCCGTTTTCGACGACCACATCCCCCTGTTCATGCTGTCCTCTTGCCGGATTTACGATGGTTCCGTTTTTAATTATGAACTTCAATGTCTTTTCCCTCCGTAAGAATTAAATACAGCATCGCCATACGAATTGCTACCCCATTTCTGACTTCTTCCTGAATCCAGGAGCGTTCATCATAGGCTAAATCTTCTGAAATTTCCACGCCGCGGTTCATCGGACCCGGATGCATAACAATAGCTTCCGGTTTTGCCAGGGCCAGGCGTCTGCGGTTCAATCCAAACAGGCTGGAATATTCTGAAAGGGACGGAATAAATCCGCCAGCTGCTCTTTCCAGCTGTATACGGAGTACATTAATGGCATCTGCACCATCCAGCGCTTCTTCCATAGAATCATCCACAGTGCATCCCAGTGCTTCCAGTTCCTTTGGCACAAGCGTCCTCGGCCCGTACAGGTGGACATCCGCCCCCATTTTGGCAAAGCCAATAATATCGCTCCGGGCTACCCGGGAGTGCAGAATATCACCTAAGATGACATATTTCATTCCTTTCAGTGAAATTCCTGCTTCCCTTACGGTAAACATTTCCAGCAGCCCCTGAGATGGATGCGCGTGCGCGCCATCCCCCGCATTGATTACCGGAGGGATTGCCACCCGTGGACTCCCTGCCCTGGATACAAAAACAGCAGCCCCTTCTGACGAATCGCGAATGACTAACGCGTCGACTCCCATAGCGGATAAAGTCAACGCTGTGTCTCTTACGCTCTCACCCTTCGTCATAGAGCTGCCTGATTTGGAAATATTAACAACATCAGCACCTAAATACTTAGCTGCCAATTCAAAAGAACTTCTTGTTCTGGTGGATGCTTCAAAAAATAATGTAGCAATAGATTTACCTCTCAAAACATCAAGTTTCTTGTTTTGAGAAATAACAATGTTCTTCATCTGTGCTGCCACTTGAAGAATTCGTTCAATTTCTACGGAACTGAGTCCTTCCAAGGATACTATAGATCTACCTTTCAATGACACGTTATGGTCCCTCCCTACCACATTACACCATAGGATACCTGAATATTGATATAAATAGAGATTTCAACCATTGTAAAACATACCTTTGCTTTTTTCAAGTTAGAATCAGGCAAAGATATATTCTTTTTACTTCTGGATTTCCACCCGATCTTTCGCGGATACCTCATGTCTGTCCGCGCGGTTAACCGCTTCCGTAATAGCGCGTTTAAACGACTCCGGAATTTCATTGATTCCCAGCTGAAGTCCGAGTGCCCGACCTATGATAACACCTTTATTTCCATAAAGCCAGGCAAAATAATAAAAAGTAAGTGCCTTCTCCGATCTTACGGATATATTTTCCAGTTTTCTCGGGGCAAATTCCGATTTGGGAATCTGAAGCTTCTGGCAGGCCTTCTTAATAAGAGCCTGCGGCACATAGGTGGAATCCGGCGCAACCGCTTTTACTACATTCAGAAGGAGGTGCGACTTTCTCTGTGTTACACAGGATTTCACAACATCCATTTCATAGCAGATATTATCGGTGTAAAACACATGAGACTGTCCATGTTCTACCATAACATCCCTGTCGTACAGACATACCGTAGGAATATGGAATTCACGGAGCAGGCGGCTTATTTTAGATATTGAACTTTCTCCGCGGGCATTAATCAGGCAAATTCCATGATAATCAAATCGCATTCCCATGGTGATCGCGAAGAAAGGAAACGAACCATATTCTGTTTCCCCTTCCACAATGAGAGCACAACGGGCATACATTGCCTCTTTTACTTCAGGGAAATGCATAATCAGGTGTTTTTCAATTTCCTTATCGAATTTAAAGGACGCTCCGCATGCCGCGCTGACTCCTGCCATCCGGTTTCGATACAGCCGGATAATGCAGCGATAATCATCCACCAGCGCATCCGTAGAATGAGTAACAATGAAAAGCTGACCATCAATTCCATCCACGTCAAGCACGGCCTTTATCAGTTCGCAGAACAGAGATTCCCGATTAGATAAAATAGAATGAAGGAAACTGATCATCGCCCTTTGCAGATAAGGATGCAGCTGTATTTCCGGATCATCTATGCTCACTGCAATAGGCAAATATTTCTTGCCATCCCGTCCGGCAATTATCAAATCCTGAAAAGGAATAGACCGGCTTTCTTTCTTCCTGATCATCTCACTGAGCAAATGCCCGCCAACCGCCATCATCAGCTGGGTAACAGAGCTCTCCTCTTCCTGCGGTGTAAAATAGATGGTATTGATAATCAGCAATGCGGCTGCACGCGGGTTTTCCGGCAAATTCAGATCTATTCCCTTTTCATGAAAATAATCTTCGGCTCTTGCATAATTATCTTTATTCCCAGACAATATCAGGGAAAACGCATCATGAAGGCGCTTAAATTCCTGATCCGACACAATGTTACGAGGAACCGCTTCCAGAGAAAGATTAATGTAAAACATGCTTCGCACATATTCCAACGGAAGCTGATTGCCCGTCTTCAGATCATATAACCGGGGAACTACTTCCGTTACCTTCTGTTCCAGAGAAATTTTAAGTTTTTCTCCCGATGACATATCCGCCATAGACAATTCAATAGCCACGCGGATTGGCAAATCTGGGTACTTAAAATCGCTTTCCACAAATCCCAATCCCTGAGTAACCGTCTTTAGCAAAGCCAGAAAATTGGTCTTCCCGATATTATTGTCTCCTACAATAAAGTTCATGCTGTCATCAAATGTAAGAGTTATCATATGGAATGTACGATAATTTTCTATTTTTATAAAGGATATATACATAGGTACTCCTTTCAGAGTGTCATGTCTTACTATATTTATATTATAAGTGTTGTCAGAATGTATTGCCAGTGTAAACAACAGCCGACACAATTAGTCGCAACGGTTTTATTTGTTCAGGGCTCAAATGCCAATTCATATGCTCATACAAATTTGTACATCAAAAAGAGGACTGTGATGCTTTGTTTTGCATCACAATCCTCTGGAAATATATCTCTGATAAATTATTTCAGGTAAGGATCTTCATCCGTATTCCGATTATTTAAAATAGAGTCCAGTGTCTTCATCGGGCACTTTGGTCCGCACATAGTACAAGTCTGCTCCTCTTCCGGCTGGCTGCTTTCCCGGTAAGCCTTTGCCTTTTCCGGGTCAATGGCCAGAGGTATCATCCGCTTGAAATCCACTCTTCTTCTGGCCCAGCTCATCTCCTCATCCCACTGTGCGGCTCCCGGAACCTTTTTAACGATATCCGCCGCATGGCAGGCTATTTTGGAAGCTACGATACCTTCATGAACATCCTGAATATCAGGAAGCCTCAGATGTTCTGCCGGGGTAACATAGCACAGGAAATCCGCTCCACAGGCTGCGGAAAGTGTACCCCCGATAGCTGCCGTAATATGATCATAACCAGGCGCCACATCAGTGACAATCGGTCCCAGTACATACAGCGGAGCACCATGACACAGCTTTTTCGCTACTTCCACATTCATCCGTATATCATTGAGCGGCATATGTCCCGGGCCTTCCACCATAACCTGTACTCCGGCCTTACGCGCGCGCACAACCAGTTCCCCCAGCGTAATCAGTTCAGCAATCTGAATGGCATCGGTTGAATCATGACCGCATCCGCTTCGGCAGGCATCCCCTAAGGATATGGTTACATCATAGGTGCGACAGATATCGAGGAGCCTGTCATACTGTTCATAGAAAGGATTTTCCTTCCCTTTAATCATCATCCAGGCAAACAGAATGGAGCCGCCACGGGATACCAGGTTGGTAATACGTTTATTCCGCATAACATGACCGGCCACTTCCCGGTTGATCCCCGCATGAATGGTCATAAAATCAACACCGTCTTTTGCATGCTGTTCCACTACCTGGAACAGGTCATCTGCTGTCATATCTTTCAGTGCCTTCCCAAGTGCGCCATCCACATCATACATGGGGACGGTCCCAATAGCTGCCGGGCTGTTTTCAATAAGCCAGTGCCTGAACCCCGCGGTTTTTCCATAGCAGGATAAATCCATAATGGCTTCCGCCTTCATACGCCAGGCCAGTCTGGCCTTTTCCTGTTCTACAGAATAATCATGACAATCTTTGGACACGCCAAGATTGACATTCATTTTAGTACGAAGTCCTTCCCCTATGCCATAAGCATGCAGGGACCGGTGATTTTTATTAGCCGGAATGACGATATGGCCTGCTTCCACGCCTTCTCTTATCTTTTCCGCATCTATATGCTCATCTTCTGCCACCTGGCGCATTTCTTCTGTAATAATGCCCTGTTTGGCCGCTTCGAGCTGTGTCATAATATCTCCTTCTCCGTCTGATAATCAGACAAATAAAAAAGCCTGCACAAAGCAGGCTGACAGCCATCCTATATGGCCATCCCATAGCTTTGCTTCCTTACGTCAGTATGAACTGCTTCAAGTTCGAAGGGTCGGTTTACACCTCTCAGCCTTGCGGCTCCCCCAGCAATCTGCAATAGGTTATTCTGTTTTTCTGTTATTCGTACTTATCGAAATCAACAGTGTTCAGGATTTCCTTAAGCTTCATCAGCTCTTCCTTATTTAAGGTAATCCCCTTAGTCATAGAGCTGTGATCTTCATTCCAGGAACGAATGTCAAATTTCGGTGCATGGTTATTCCAGCTGGTGTAGGTCAGCTGCTTCTTCCAGCCCTTGCTTTCGGACAGGTTCCCGATTTCTTCATGAATTTCTACTTGAATCTGTGCCATTGTATTCACCCCTCTGTTACAGAGAGCCTGTAAATGCTCCCGGTTAATCACGCTCATGGTAGCACAACCATATTATCAAAAGCAAATTTCATTGCAGCTATTCTGCAGAAAAAGGCTGTGTCCGGTATCTTTTTAACCAACGTAAAAAGTGAAAACCTGTTTAACCTCAGGTTTTCCATCAGTAAAACAGGTTCTCAGTTCCCATCCCAGGGATTATTTTACAAAGTTAGTCTCAAACACCGGCTGAATCTGACGTTCTTCCAGAAGTTCTGCCGCATGACCAACAGCCAGTCCGCAGATTGGCACAGCCCCTTCCGGTAATTCCGCCATCTTCTGCCATTCCTTTTCTCCCTTAATAGCATTAACCATACCGAAGATATACACAGCACCAAGGTGCAGATCCGCCGCCTTCAGATGCATATTTTCCATAATGCAGCCTGCATCCTGACCGACAATCTTCTGAATGGCAGCCTTTGTGGCGCTCACAAGGATAAAAGCAGGTGCCCCATACAGCGGATTATTATCTTTTCCTGTGACCTTTCTGGCTGTATCCACCATAAGAGCAAGTAGCTCCGGACGGGTTATTACCGTCAGATGATATCCCGCAAAATTGTGCATCCCCACCGGCGCACGATAGGCTGCGTTGAGAATTGCCTTCAGCTGTTCTTCACTTACCGGTTCATCCGTATAGGCGCGTACCGCCTGACGAAGAGACAATACCTTTTCAAAATCCATACAGTTCATCCTTTCTACACTTAACCACTATTCTTTTTGTTTCCTTTCAATATATGCTATGATTTTCTTCTTATCCGATACAGGAATATACATCCCTTCAATAGAAATCTGAGCCATCCCTCCTTCCTGCTGTGTGCCTATATACAGGATTTTCCAGTCATCAGAAAATCCTATTATCTTCTTATAGGAAACCGGCAGATAGGATGGATGAATCCAATACGCCCATGCTCCTTTTTCCAGCGGTATCTCCCAGAAGGGAACGGCAACCAACAGTGCCTTTTCCGTAACCAACATAACCGGCTGATGGACAGCATTAATGCGCCAAAGAGAAAACCCCACAATAATCACCCCGGCAATAATGCCTGCATACCCTTTATCTGCAAAATAAAGAATAGCTGCCACACCAAAGAGTGAATACAGAAGAGAAACTGATACCACAAGGGACCTGGTACGATAGGCAGTATACAGTATATTTCCATATATTTCCTGTTTATAGAAATCCATAGTTACCACCTCATCCCGTGTACGATTCACCTTCGTCTATATTTTATCACAGAACCACCACTCTTATCGTCTGTTTCCCGCTGCTGCCATGTCTTTTCATGAGCATCTCACGCCGGGTATGATAATATAAAGAAGTATACAGTAATTCACAGGGAGAATCATATGATTATAGGAATAACCGCAGAGTGGAACCCTTTTCATCTGGGTCACGCTTACATGGTAGAACATCTAAAGAGGGAATATCCGGATACCCGTCTGCTGGCCGTAATGAGCGGCCCTTTTGTACAGCGCGGTGAGCCTGCACTTTTTGATAAGTGGGCACGCGCTTCCTGGGCTGTACAGGCCGGAGTCGATGCCGTACTCGAACTGCCGGGCACCGCTGCCCTTCAGAGCGCGGATCGTTTTGCCGAATCGGCAGTACTCCATCTTCATACCCTGCACTGCACGCATATTGCCTTTGGCACAGAATCCGCAACGGTCCAGGAACTGCAGGAAGCGGCCCGATGGGCTGCCAGTGATGAATACCTGTCAGTACTTCACGCCTTTCTGAAACAGAGACTGCCTTACGGACAGGCTATGACCGCCACTATGCGTTCCCATTTTCCAAAGCTGGCTGAAAAGCTAATACTCCCCAATAACCTGCTGGGCTTCCGCTATGCCTCAGCCATTGTCCGGCACAAGCTTCCCATTCAGATTATTGCCATTCCCAGAAAGGCGGAAGGGACGGTCTCCGCTACCGCCATAAGGGAGCAGCTGCTTTCCGGTCATTTCATGGAGTATCTTCCTGATTTTGTTCAGCAGGATGTGAAACGCCTGCTGGCTTCCAGGCATTACACAGACTATAAGCGATATGAAGAAGCCTGCCTTCTCCGCAGCCGCTTCCTTCCCCTGAAAGCTCTCAGTGACAGCGGTCTGTTTTCCGAAGGTCTGGAACACCGCTGGTTCTCATGCATGAAATCCGGAAATTATGAAAATGCCCTTCTGAAGATAAAAAACAGAAGATATCCTTACCGCCGGCTTAAACGCATCGGCGCGGTACTGCTGCTGTCCCAGTGTCAGGGGCCGTCCCCCTACGCATCTATGCATCAGCCGGCCTTTCTCCGCCTGCTGGCCATGAAAAAAGGGGCAGGCTGTTTATTAAAGGATCCTCGGATTCCCATTATTGTCAGTGAAGCCAGAGCCGAGCGGACCCTTTCTCCCGATATACGAACCGCGCTCCTTCAGGAATGCCTGGCAGAAGATATCTTTTCTTTCTGTCAGGAGGAGGAAGGATTCCGCCAGGCCGGAATGAATTACTACCATTCACCGGTCATTTTATAAGCCAATGTCAGCTTTTTCTTTATCTGCGCTTTACAATGTGGAAAAATACACGTATTATTAATAAATAGCGCCTTCAGGTGCAAATTATATAAAAGGGTGAAAAATATGAATTTTAATGGAGAACCAGGGATTCTATGGGCCTTTGTGCTCTATCTGGCCGTCATGATTGGTATTGGCCTCTACTATTCCCGCAAACAGAAAAGTTTATCGCAGTATATTCTCGGGGACCGCAGTCTTGGACCGTGGCTCACCTCGTTAAGCGCAGAAGCTTCCGACATGAGCGGATGGATGCTTATGGGACTTCCAGGGTATGCTTATCTTCACGGACTGTCCGCTTTCTGGACAGCCTCCGGATTAATCCTGGGCACCTGGGCCAACTGGGTACTGACCGCTAAACGTCTTCGTACATATACGGAAATTGCAGATAACAGCCTGACCATTCCGGATTACCTGTCCAACCGTTTTAAAGATAAGAAAAATATCCTGCGCTTTATCTGCGCCATCTTCATTATGATATTTTTCATTATCTATACATCGTCCGGATTTGTTGCCGCAGGTAAACTTTTCAATACCATATTTAATATTCCATATACTACCGCATTGCTTATCGGTACATTTGTTGTGGTATTTTATACGTTTCTTGGCGGCTTTGGCGCCGTAGCCCTTACGGATTTCGTACAGGGAACCATGATGTTCTTCACTGTGCTGTACGTACCTATCGCCGCTACCTTTGCACTGGGCGGACCAGCCCCCACATGGCATGCGCTGGCAAAAGAAGGCTCTGATTTCTTCTCCCTTCTTCCCCCCTCTTCCTCCGGAATGGCCAATCTGATCCTGTTCCTTTCCTGTGCCGGCTGGGGCCTTGGATATTTTGGCCAGCCGCACATTCTGGTTCGTTTCATGGCCATTGGCAATCCAGATGATCTTAAGAAATCAACTCGAATTGCCATGGTATGGGTAATCATTTCCCTTATGGCTGCCATTGCTATGGGCATTATAGGAAAGGCATTCCTTACAACACCACTGGAAAATGCAAATGCAGAACGTGTATTTATCATCATGTCACAGCAGCTGTCCACACCATTCTTTACCGGTATTATCTGGTCAGCCATTCTCGCAGCCATCATGAGTACCGCGTCCTCTCAGCTTCTGGTTACCGCGTCCGCAGTAGCCAAGGATCTGTATCAGCCGTTCATCCATAAAGGAGCCTCTCAGAAAGAACTCCTTCTGGTAAGCCGTATCACTGTGCTGATGGTAGCCCTCATCGCTATTTTCCTTGCCTCTGATCCTAACAGCTATATTTTCCAGATTGTATCCTATGCCTGGGCAGGATTCGGCGCCTGCTTCGGCCCGGCCATCTTGTTATCCCTGTACTGGAAACGGATGACCCTCCGCGGTGCCTATGCCGGCGTTCTTGTTGGTGGAATCACCGTGTTAATCTGGAGACAGTTCCAGTGGCTCGGCCTGTACGAACTGATTCCAGGATTCCTGCTTTCTGCCCTTTCCATCATCGTGGTCAGTCTCCTGGACAAGGCTCCGGATATGGATATTCAGAATAAATTTGATGAAATGGTTTCCCGCTTATAACTTATAAATTTAATAAAATCGCCCACGGACAACCATAAACGGGCTATGAGAAATGAGCATTCATTTCTCATAGCCCGTTTTCTTTCCCTCTGCAGGAGCTGAGATGCGTCCTTCCCCATGGAAATCCCTGATCCACATGTACAACAAGACCGTATTCTCCCATCTGCGGAAAACCGGGAACATGACTGTTCTAAACCATGTCTGGCAGATGCCAGCCTTCTCAGGAACTGTCTTTTTCTCATGGCTGAACCCGACCTTGTTGGTTTGTCAAACATATGTTACACCGTACTTGATGAAATCATGGAGTGTATCTTTTGGAGATTTCCATCCAAGTGGCCGCATTGGGAAGCAGTTATAATCTCTATAATTATATCTTTTGAGTTGTCTGCTGAAATCTTCAAAAGAGAAGAAACAATGCGTGGCATAAAAGCGTTCGTTATCCTTGCGATGACTGCGTTCTACTTTCCCATTGTGTCTTGGGGTAAAGGGACGAATCTTTTTGTGCTTGATGCCCAGTTCCTTTAATTTACGCTCAAAAAGAGTACAATCTTCGTCAAGACTTGCTTTAGTGAATCGTTTAGTGAATTCGGGGCCATTATCTGTCTGCACACATTCAATAGGCATCGGGAAAGCCTGAACGAGATGCACCAGAAATATCATGGAAGAGTAGGTGCTGTGCTCTTCAAAGGCTTCCACATAACGCCAGCGTGAGAATTCATCAATGGCAGTATATTGATAGAAGCGTTTTCCTTTGGCTTCACCAGTCAGACATGCGGACGGTACAAACTTTACGTCAATCTGGATGCGCTGCCCTGGATACAGCATTTGTTCATAGGGTTTGGGAACATATTTGGGGTTAGGCGGTTTCACCGGAGTCATCCCTATGCGTTTCAATGTACGGTAAAGTCCGGTAATTGAACGGCTATATCCACGCTGACGGAGCTTTACCCAGAAAACCACCAACCCGGCCTCTGGATTTCGACGCCTCATATCCTGAATGAGCTTTAATTCCGCAACTGTATGTGCTTTGGGATGGTGTTTTGGCCTGCGGGATTTATTACGTAAGGACTCCAGTGAACCATCATAACGTCGAAGCCAGCGATATACATATTGGCGATATGTATTGTATTTGATGGCGGTTTTAGTGACGCCATGCTTCAATGCATATTCGACCATAGATCTACGAAATTTCATAACTTGTGTTATACTGTTCATACGAGATACTCCTTTGGTAAAAGTTTGTTTTGACGAATTAACTATATCACAAGGGTATCTCGCTTTTTATGTTTTCAATGTGTAACACATGTATTGTAATCCTACACTTTTTCTCATGGCTGAACCCGACCTCTTCTTTAGCCTGCCGTTCATTTGTGATATAATGAAAAGGCATCAGGTTTTTTCATCAGGTGTTTTAATTTCATTTTTCATATCAGGAGAAAACACATGATTTACGAACGCGAAATTTATTTAACAGATCCAGCTGAAAAAGCAAAAGTGGTTGAATTTCTGAACGGCTTTGGCCTTACCTTTACAGGAAATATCGAATACACTATGGGTCTTTTTTCCGATGGTGAACTGGTAGGTACCGGTTCCCTTGGCGGACGAGTTATGCGTGATATCGCTATTAAGGAATCCTTCCAGCACAAGGGACTCACCCACCGTATCATCCGCAATCTGAAATCCGAATCCATGAGACGTGGTATTGTAGGCAATCAGATTTTTACCAAGCCTCAGAATGTTCCGGTATTCGAACATATGGGCTTCAAATGCGTAGCGGTAGCTGAACCGTATGCGGCACTTCTGGAAAGCGGTCAGGATACGCTGGAAGATTATCTGACACGTATCCGTTCCCTCCTTGGCTCCGGCGAAGGCAAGAACCGCGGCGCCATCGTTATGAACTGCAATCCGTTCACCCTGGGACATCGTTCCCTGGTGGAATATGCGCTCAATAACTGCGATGAAGTCATCATTTTTGCGGTACAGGAAGACCGTTCCGTATTCCCGTTTGCTGACCGTTTTACCCTGATTAAGCAGGGCGTTAAGGATATGCGCGGAGTACAGGTAGTAAGCGGCGGTGATTATATTATTTCCAACGCTACTTTCCCAACCTACTTTATCAAGGGTACGGAAGAATTAAGCGCACAGACTACACTGGATGCCACCATTTTCGCAACCAGAATTGCACCGGCTCTTAATATTTCTGTCCGCTTTGTTGGTGAAGAACCGTCTGACAAGACCACACTGGCTTACAACGAAGCTATGCGTCGTGTTTTCAGCAACAACGGCATTGACTTCAAGGTCGTACCGCGTGTACAGAAGGGCGATCAGGTCATCAGCGCTTCCGCTGTACGTAAAGCACTGGCAGACAACGATATGGAAACCATCCGCCGCATGGTTCCAAAGACAACCCTCACCTATTTTTCCAGCGAAGAAGGCAAGCGTGTAATTGAAAGAATCAAACTGGAAGATAAGATTAAGGAATTACAGGCTAAGGAAAAGGCAGAAAAAGAAGCTGCCTCTAAGAAAGTAGAAGCAGAAGCAGAAGCTAAGAAGGCTAAGAAGTAAGTTATAACCATCGATAGAAAATATCCCCCATTTGTCTGAATGGGGGATATTTTTATTTCTTATATGCCAGACAGGCGTTCACTGTGAAGAATGTCCCATTCCTCTGTCTATAGACTCACGAAATACATCCCAAGACCTGTATCCCCTTTTCCAGGCAACAAAAAAGAGGATTGTGGAATTCCACAATCCTCATCTTCTGCTTATTCAGCTACCGGGTAAACGCTTACCTGTTTCTTGTCTCTTCCCAGACGTTCATAGTGAACTTTGCCGTCTGCGAGAGCGAACAGAGTGTCATCCTTGCCGATACCTACATTCAGGCCTGGATGAATGTGTGTGCCTCTCTGACGAACGAGAATATTGCCACACTTAGCAATCTGACCATCATGCATCTTGGTTCCGAGACGCTGGGAACGGGAATCACGGCCGTTCTTAGTGCTGGAAACCCCCTTCTTATGGGCGAATAACTGGAGATCAAACTGTAACATGAAATTCACCTCCTAAGGTTTTTCATTTTAATCCGTTCTGGAAATTGTTGTTGAACTTTACTAAGACCTGCAAGCATTGTCTGTATAACCGCTTCTGTATACCTGTCGGCATTGTCTCCAATGTCCACCAGCAGATATCCGCTTCGGCTGTCATATCTGCCTTTTACATGTAATACATCCTGCAGTCCGAAGGCGCATGTCAGGCTGATAGCTGACACAGACGCACAGACAATATCATAGCCAAGCTGGGAATCCTCCGCATCTGCGTGTCCCGATATACGGAACCTGCATATATGTCCTCCCTGCTTACGCCAAGTCTCTACTGTAATCATTAGCCTTCAATCTTTTCGATTTCAACCATGGTGTATGGCTGACGATGACCCTGACGACGACGATAGTTGGACTTAGCCTTGTACTTGAAAATACGGATCTTGCTGCCCTTGCCGTGTTCAACTACCTTAGCGGTAACCTTAGCTCCTGCAACAGTTGGCTGGCCTACCTTTGTTTCGTCTCCGGAAACCAGAAGAACTTCGTCGAAGCAAACTTCTTCTCCTACCTGAGCGTCAATCTTTTCTACGGAAATCTTCTTGCCTTCTTCTACACAATACTGCTTTCCGCCAGTTTTGATAATAGCGTACATATGTGCACCTCCTTATACTATACTCGCCAATTCGGGCACTCTTTAAAGAGTTTACGGGCCTTTCTTGTGCGGTTGCGTCACAGCACTTCTGTACGATGACTTTATTATTATATCTACTAACCCCTGTTCTGTCAATGAAAAAATCAGAAATTCTTCGATAATACCGGAATAAATTAAGATAGCGGCGTTTTTTCCCTGCCCTTTATGCGAACCATGCATTACTTTTATTTTCTAACCACTTTTTGATATAATATACATTGTGTGAATATTATTTTTATATCTGTTAAAATCAGATGTTTCCGTGAATTATACAAAGGCATATGAAGGACTGACTTTATGAGTAATTATGTAGGTAGACACATTTTACTGGATTGTTATGGCTGCAACAAAAATCAGGTAAACTCCAGAGACGCATTAATTTCTATCATCCATGAAGTGGCTAAAACCATTCATACCCCAATGAATCATATCCAGGAATTTAGCAACGATGATGAAATTATTATCACCGGTTTTGGTGATCATGCCCATATCTGCATCGATGCCTATCCAGGGCTTAATTATGTAGCCGCTGACGTTTATACCTTCACTTCCGGAATCAATCCTAATCAGGCTATACGTATTACCCGTAAAACCCTGAAGGCTGAAAAAATAAGAGCCACCTCTGTCCGCCGGGGCAACATAGACGCCCACCCGGATATGAAGCCTACGACCAAATCCAAAACTACAACCATCCGTAAAGTCAAAAATATGGGCAGACAGATTAACCAGGCAAGAAAGAAATTTGTTTCCACCATTCGAAAACAGAATATATAAGGCAAAACAGCCATTACCTCGAATGATACTGCGTACGCATTTCCTCCGTATCATTCACCCAAAAGAGCAGGAAGTAAAGAATCAGACAAAATTGATTCTTTACTTCCTGCCCTTTTGTATTTATTTCAGACAGGCTGAACGATTCTTTTCAATGCCCATCTCCATAACATTCTTCCTTGTTCTGTCCATTCCCAACTACCTTATAAACATTCTAAAATTCACTACATAACATAAGACCTTTCTGTCTCATAGTACAGCAATCTCCGTTTCCAGAAACCGGCTGATTGACACGTAAAAAAGGAATGTGAAAAATGATTTCTCATTATTTCACATCCCCTTTAAACCTGTAGATGAATATATAGTATTAGATCACAGAATCTGTAATCATTCTCTCAGTTTGCAACCGTTCTTTTCCAGATCATCCACAATCTTCTTAATCCATGTATCTACATCGGAGTCAGTCAATGTGCGGTCCGGAGCGCGGAATGCGAGGGAATAAGCCATGCTCTTGTATCCTTCCGGAACCTGCTTGCCCTGATAGAGGTCAAACAGTGTGAGGGATTCTAGATGCTTACCGCCGCGCTTGGTAATGATAGCTTCCACGTCGGCATCAGACAGTTCTTCAGGAACCAGAATAGCCAGATCGCGGGCAGATGCCGGGAACTTCGGAATAGGCTGGAATGCCACTTCACCGGAAATATAGTCATTCAGTTCAGAAAGAGACATGCTGAATCCATAGACTTTCTGCTTAATATCAAAGTTATCAAGTACCGCCGGATGCAGTTCGCCAAAGGAAACCAGTACCTTGCCGTCCTTAACAAAATCAGCAGAAACGCCAGGATGGAATACCGGGCAAACACTTCTCTGAATGTCGTAATCGGTAATACCCAGCTTAGCCAGAACATTTTCAACAATGCCCTTGATATCAAAGAAATCATACGGACGGTGATCGTTCGGATAGCCTTCTTCACTGACAGTACCGGAGAGAAGCGCGCTTACACGGTTATCTTCCACAGGAAGTTCAGTCAGCGGCAGAGCCTTTGGATAATATACCCGTCCGATTTCAAAAATGGAAACTTCACTGTTCTTCTGTGCCAGATTATATTTCAGTGTATGAATCAGGCCTGGCATCAGTGTGGTGCGCAGATCCGGGTATTCTTCAGAGATAGGATTCATAATCGGAATCGCATTAAACACCTTATGTGTTTCCGGATAATTCAGTCTCTTCAGATCATCCTTATGCATAAAGCTGTAATTGAGTACCTGGGACAGGCCGCTGTTGATCAGCGTATCTTCGATAAGTATAGATGCTTCCTGTTCCTGGCTCATTTCGCCTTCCGCGATGGCACTCCATGGAGTGGTAATCGGAATGTTGGCATAGCCGTAAACACGGGCTACTTCTTCTGCCAGATCATGACGACCTTCTACATCCAGACGGAATTCCGGAACCGTTACTGCAATTTCACGATTGTTATTTTCTACCTTGAAGTGCAGTCTGGTCAGGATATCAGTAATCTGTTCATCCGGAAGATGAATTCCGATGTAATCATTGATGGCATCGAAAGAGGTATGAATTACCTGTTCCGGCTTCGGATTCGGATATTCATCCAGCATATCAGCGGCTACTGTGCATGCGCCCTGTTCTTCCAGGATCTGGCAGATACGATTGAGGGCTTCTGCTGAGCGCTTAGCGTTAATCCCCTTTTCATAACGGCCGGAAGCTTCACTGCGCAGACCAAGGCGGCGGGATGTACGGCGGATGGAAGCGCTGTCAAATACAGCGGATTCCAGCAGTACGCTGGTGGTAGATTCTGTGATTTCAGAATTCAGGCCACCCATTACCCCTGCCAGTCCTACTGCACCCTTTTCATCAGCAATAACCAGATCAGCAGAAGTCAGCGTACGCTTTTCTCCATCCAGAGTTACAAGTACTTCTCCATCCTTTGCATGGCGAAGGGTAAGGGAGTGGCCGGCAATCTTATCATAATCATAAGTATGCATTGGCTGTCCCATTTCCAGCATTACATAGTTGGCGGCATCCACAATATTGTTGATTGGTCGGATATTATTGCTTCTCAGACGGCTTTCAATCCATTCCGGAGAACGTCCAATCTTAACATTTTCCAGCAGGCGGCTGCAGAAACGGCTGCAGTATTCCGGTTCTGCAATGTGAATAGAAGCGCGCCCATTAATCGATGGGCCTTCTTCCTTTACTTTTACCTCAGGAAGAGTAACCTTACGATTGAAAATAGCTCCTGTTTCCAGTGCCATGCCGACCATGCTGAAGCAATCTGCGCGATTTGGAGTAAGTTCCATTTCAAAGATTACATCATCCAGGTCGAATACATGGTGGAAATCCACCCCTACCGGTGTATTGGCCGGAAGAATCATAATCCCTTCCGGTTCAGTGCCTGGATACAGATTATAGTCAAGAAGCATTTCAGAGGCAGAGCACATCATACCTGCAGACGGCAGGCCTCTCAGCTTGCCCTTCTTAATCTTTACATCGCCAACCTTGATTCCGCCTGGTGCACTATGATCATGTTTAGCCGGAAGATGAGCCCCCGGTAAAGCAGCCGGAACAATCTGTCCAGCCTTTACATTATCTGCACTGGTGATAATCTGTACTGGTTCATCCTGCCCCACGTCCAGCTGGCATACCAAAAGATGCGCTGCATCCGGATGCTTTTCCACTTTGAGAATCTTACCGGTTACTACGCCTTTAATGCCAGGTGCCGGGTGAATAACATGTTCTACCGGAATTCCGTCGCATGTCAGAACCTCTGCCATGTCTTCCGGTTTGAGACCTTTAATATCTACAAGTGTACCGAGCCACTTTAATGAAACATTCATTATAGTATCTCCCCTCTATTAAAACTGCTTCAGGAATCGCATATCGTTCTGATAGAACAGACGAAGGTCGTCAATTCCGTACAGAAGCATGGCAATTCGTTCAATACCCATACCAAAAGCAAAACCGCTGACTACTTTCGGATCATAACCGTTCAATGTGAATACATTGGGGTTGACCATGCCGCAGCCGAGAATTTCCAGCCAGTCCGGATCATCACTGTCATCATGAACACGGGAAGAGAAGGAAATATCCACTTCTGCACTTGGTTCTGTGAATGGGAAATAGCTGGCACGGAATCTGATTCTGGTGTCTGAACCAAACAGATCCTTCAGGAATATTTCCAGTGTCCCCTTCAGGTCAGAGAACTTAATCCCACGATCTACGACCAGACCTTCGACCTGATGGAATACCGGTGAATGGGTTGCATCGTTATCCCATCTGAATACCTTGCCAGGAGCAATCATGCGGATTGGAGAATTGGGTTCATGTTTCTGCATGGTCCGCGCCTGAATCGGAGATGTCTGGGTACGGAGAAGGATATCCGGAGTAATATAGAAGGAATCCTGCATATCTCTTGCCGGATGATCCTTTGGCAGGTTCAGGCAGGAGAAATTATAATAATCGCTTTCAATTTCTGGACCTTCTTCTACTGAGTATCCCATCCGGGTAAAGGACTTCACAATTTCACGAAGTGCCTTATTCAGTGGATGAATGTGTCCCTTTCTCATCTGACGGGAAGGAAGTGTAATATCAATTCTTTCGCTTTCAATGCGTGCGTTAAGCATTCTTGCCTTGATTTCTTCCTTCTTCTGGCCTTCCAGTTCTTCAATTTCATTTCTAATCTTGTTAGCCAGTGCGCCCATCTTCGGTCTTTCTTCCGCGCTCAGATCCTTCATGGAACGCAGAACCGCAGTAAGACGGCCTTTCTTCCCAAGAAAAGCCACTCTGGCTTCGTGAAGCTGCTGTTCATCCATAGTCGCAGCAATTCTGGCTCTGGCTTCCTTTTCCATAAGCGCAAGATCAGAAGTCATAAATTCCATAACCTTCTGATGAAGCTGATCTGTAACTTCAGACAGCGCTTCCTGCTGTTCTTTTTCCATCTTTTTTACTTCGCCAAGAATTTTGGCCATCTGGCTACGCACTTCTGTTGCCACATCACTGCCTTCGACCTGATTTTTAATGTCATCAAGTACGGCAGAAGCTTTTGCCTTCCATTCCTGAAGATTCTTATCTTCCATCACTTAACCCTCCTATAAACTGTTTACCCTGCAGAGCTGTAACAATGAAAATAAAAAACTCCGCCCCCTGTAAGGGGCGAAGTCTATTCGCGGTACCACCCTGATTTTAACTCGGGAACTTTAACGCAGTTTTACGTTTATCCTACTTTGTTCAGATAAAAGCTCAGAAGTGAATTAAACGGTCGTCACAATTCCGGTGTCGCACTGTCTCCGGATCCCTGCTGATTGGAGCTGACTGTTCTGTCTTCCTCATCGCTAATGTATATCTATTGTATCAATGAATGGCTTCATTTGCAATAACCAGACGCTGAATCTGATTAGTTCCTTCATACAGCTGCATAATCTTTGCATCACGCATATACTTCTCGCCATATGCTTCCCTGGTATATCCAATGCCCCCCATAACCTGGACTGCATCGGTAGTTACTTCCATAGCCACATCCGAAGCATAGCATTTAGCCATAGCGGAGAACATAGCCGCCTTAGGATCTCCAGTCATCTGCATGCTGCAGGCACGGTATACAAGGCCTCTGGCTGCCTCGGTCTTCATAACCATGTTGGCAATCATTTCCTGAACCATCTGGAAAGAAGAAATCTTAACGCCAAACTGCTTTCTCTGCTGTGAATAAGCGATGGCTGCATCCACCGCTGCCTGAGCAATACCAACAGAGAGCGCCCCTACTACAGGGCGGGAAGTCTGCAATGTCTGCATAGCCAGACGGAATCCACGGCCTTCCCGGTTAATACGGTTGGCCTCCGGAACGAAGCAGTCTTCCAGAATCAGTTCAGAGGTCGCGGATGCGCGGATGCCCATCTTATCTTCTTCCTTACCGATGGAAAAGCCCTTAGAATGGGTATCTACCACAAATACAGTGAGGCCGCGCATGCCGCCTTCCTTTCTTGTATTGGCAAACAAAGTGACCTTATCCGCAATCGGGCCATTGGTAATGAAGCACTTGGTCCCGTTCAGGATATATCCACCTTCTGTCTTTTCCGCATGACAGGATACAGCACCTGCATCGGATCCGGCACCTGGTTCAGTAAGTGCAAAGGCCGCCATGCCCCCGTTATTCAGCGTATCACACCATGCCTGCTTCTGTTCTTCATTACCCCCGATAAGAACTGGGAAAGAAGCCAGTGCGTTAGCCGCACATACCGTAGCTACACCGGCACATCCCATAGCCAGTTGTTCTGCCACCATAGCTACGGTGAGAATATCCAGTCCGGCACCGCCGTATTCCTTTGGAACAGCCAGGGCTGTCATGCCGGACTGTTTCAGAATCTGCATCAGTCCTTCCGGAATGACTCCGCTCTTATCTATAGCCAGAGAAGCCGGCTTGATTTCTTCCTGCGCAATAGTGCGTGCCAGATCAATTATTTCTTTCTGCTTCGGGGTAATAGAAAAATCCATGGTAAGCCTCCATTTACTTATGCTAATCAATTTACTGCATTATATCATATCTGATTTTTTATTAAAAAGAATGAACATACCGATATTATTAATCGAGCTTCCTATTTCACAATCACTTCAATGGATGTTCCCACAAGCTGTTTATCCCTTTTCATTTTCAGATGAATGCGTCCACATCCCTGATACGATCCAAATCCCGATGAGCCATCCCGGCACACAATACGTCCGTCATGTCCGGATAATGTCAAATCCACAATGATCCCTGCCAGCTGATGTATTCCTGCCATATCTACCGGGGAATAAATTTCCTTGGTAAGAAAATATGGATTTTTCATCAGCATTCCGCAAACTCCATAATAAATACGTCGGATAGCCCGGCCAATGCCTTCCATTAGTTCCATTTTGTCAGACCCAAACATTTTATATTCCACAGTAATCTGTGAGACCATTCCCTCACTAAGGCTTTCTTCTTCCATTGTATTAATAAGCATATCCTTCTCCTCTGTCAGAGTATTTTAATATGTTTACTTTATTATACCGCACATAGAAAAAGGGCTGTGAAAAAATCAACAATTATTTTTTCACGGCCCTGGACCAAAAGTTTACAGCTCATGAGCTCCGCTCATCTTTGTGTTCTCAATGTCGGAGCATAGGAAAGCAAAAGGATGGAGCAAATAGCCCTATTCATAAAAACTTTCCAATTGCGGATAAGCGAATCAGCCTATCGCTTGCCGCCACCTCCGACCTGTCTTTTCCGCATAGCCCTGAACTGAAAGCCCAATAATCTGGTCCAACAGCTATTATCTCACAGCCCATTCTTGCTCTGATTATTCGTAGTGCAATGCATCAATAGGATTCAGCCGGGCTGCCTTTCTAGCTGGATAAATACCAAACACCAGACCTATAATCACAGAAAACAGAAATGAACCTATAACCGGAAGCGGGCTGATAACCGTAGTCATTGAGGTGACCAGAGGTATCAACTTGGCTATACCGCAGCCAACCAGAATCCCGATGAGACCTCCGGCTACGCTGACTGTAACCGATTCAATAAGAAACTGCACGATAATCATGTGATATGTAGCCCCCAGCGCTTTTCTTACGCCGATTTCCCGGGTTCGTTCCGTAACAGATACCAGCATGATATTCATAATTCCAATCCCCCCAACCAGAAGGGAAATGGCAGCAATACATCCAAGAAATATTGTCAGTGTCTGGGTTGTGCTTTCCATAGTTTCCAGAAGTTCCTGAGAATTTCTGACCGTAAAGTCATCATCATCCTTTGCGGAAATACGATGACGAGTTCTCAGGAGGTTAGTAACATCAGTCTGAATCTGACTTAATGCATCATCATTTTCAGAAGAAACTACAATAGAATTAACATAGGTTATTCCCAGCAATCGTTCCTGCACGGTAGTAAATGGACAGAATATACGATCATCCTGGTCCATGAAGCTGTATCCCTTTGCAGTTAATAATCCAATGACTGTAAAAGGCTGGTTATTAATACGGATTTTCTGCCCTACCGGCGACTCATCACCAAACAGATTGGTTGCCACCGTCTGCCCGATAATGGCGACACGGGAACGTTTATTATACTCCTCATCTGTCCAATAACGGCCAGACTGCAGTGTCAGATCTGATATTTCCATATATTCATCAGTAGCTCCGTATACGGTAGTCTGCCAGTTTTTGTTGCCATTGACAACTGTATAGCTCTTGCTTACCAGAGGAGCCACCAGGTCGATATTTGGCAGAAGCTTTATCGCCTCATAATCCTTATAGGTAAGGCTCTGCATAGAACCTGCAGCGCCACGGGCTCCCGGGCCATTATCGCTCCCCGGAATAATGGTTATCTGATTAGAACCAAGGCTGGAAATATTGCTTTCCACATCCGACCGAACCCCATAACCAAAGGAGACCAGCGCAATAACAGCCGACACCCCGATAATAATTCCCAGCATGGTAAGCAGTGAGCGCAATTTATTACTTACAATGGAGCTCCAGGCCATACGCACGCTTTCTATATAAATATTGGTCATGATAAGGCTCCTCTAAAATCCTGACTGATATGTCCATCAGAAAGAATAACATGGCGGGATGCATAGGAGGCCACATCATCTTCATGGGTAACCAGAATGATAGTCTTCCCCATGGAATAGAGATGAGAAAATATTTCCATAACTTCCCGCGTGGATTTACTGTCCAGATTCCCTGTCGGTTCATCTGCCATGATAATGGAGGGATCATTTACCAGCGCTCTGGCTATGGCCACACGCTGCCGCTGGCCGCCTGACATTTCTGCAGGCATATGGTTGATACGGTTTCCAAGCCCTACCATCTCCAGCATTTTGGTCGCTCTTTCTACACGCTCATTTCTGAAAACATTGCCATAAATCATGGGAAGGATGACATTATCCAGCGCACTCAGCTTTGGCAGCAGATTAAAGCTCTGAAAGACAAAACCTATTTCTCTGTTTCTTGTATAGGCCAGCTCATCATCTGTCTGATTAGCCACTTCCTTGCCATTCAATATATAGGAACCCCGGGTAGGTCTGTCCAGACACCCCAGAATATTCATGAGTGTAGACTTTCCGGCCCCGGAAGGCCCCATGATAGAAACAAAATCACCTTTAGCAATAACCAGGTTAATATCCGTCAGTACCGGAACTTCCTGTTTTCCTATATAATAACTTTTCCCTATATGTTCCAGCCTGATTACTTCTTTAGCCTCCATATTATCCGCCCCCATCATAATCAGAGCCTCATTCCTCCACGCTTCTTCTTATCCGTATCCTTGGCTGCTGCGGTTTCCTGAGAAATTGTTCCACTGGTTACCACCTGATCTCCTGCAGAAAGACCGCTGGTTACTTCCACCTTAGTATCTGTAGTAATACCTGTCTTAATATACACTTTCTTCAGCTTACCAGATTCCATCTTGTAGACATAAGAACCTTCTGTATCAGATCGGACTGCAGTAACCGGAATAATAAGCGCATCCGTATCTTCCTTTCCTTTGATAGTTGCGCGTGCCGTCATAGAAGGATACAGTCCCTGCAGTTCATTCGAGTTAATGTTTACATACACAGTGTAATATACAACGGAGGATGAGGAGCTGGAGGAGCTGGATGAACTGGAAGAATATTCCTTTTTGGAGATATTGCTTACCACGCCATGAAATGTGCGATCCGGATAGGCATCTACCGTAAATTCAACATTCTGCCCTATAGCCACACCCCCGATATCGGTTTCATCTACCAGCAGTTCAATCTGCATACTGGACAAATCCGCAATAGTCATGATAACCATCTGGCTGGACAGCCCCTGAGAAACCGTTTCACCTGTCTTCATAGGTTCGCCAATAACTGTACCATCCATTGGGGCAAATACAATCGTATCATTAACATCAGCCTGTGCCTTTTCATAAGCGGCTTTGGCATTAAGGTAATCCAGCTTGGCATCATCCATAGTCTGGAATGATACCGCCCCCTGCTTATACAGAGAATGCAAACGCTGATAATACGACTGCTTATTGTTTAATGTATTCAGCGCTTCCTGCTGTGTACTTGTCAGTGCCTTGGATTCGATAACAGCCAGCTTCTGACCTTTCGTAACCTGTTCATTCTGCTTCACAAGAACCTGTTCCAAAGTGCCGGAAGCCGTAGCAGACAAGTCTACACTGTTCACTGGTTCAATGGTACCGGTAGCATCGATGCTGAGGCTGATATTGCCTTTCTCAACCTTGCCTAATGTATATTCCTGCTTGGTCTCGGTATGCATACGGCTGTATCCATACCATCCGCCGCCAATAATAATCAACGCTGCCAACGCAGCGCCTGTCCATTTTCGGTTTATCTTCATAAACATACCTTCCTCATTGCAACGTGTTTCTTATTAAAAAGTATTTGAAATATTTTAACATATCGCCTTTTAGATATCTATCGCATTCTATATATCATCAGGTTGGATCATCTGTCCCACCCCAGCTTGCTGCACAAAAAACGTGCATCCCTTATTTAAGGAATGCACGTTTCTCTCCTGTATTTTATTTTTTCAGGATATAGCGCTTAGTGAAATAATTCCAGATCATCACTACCGCGCTGGCAATGACTTTGGCAAACATATACCACAAACCGGCAATTTCCACGAAGAACCACATGGTTATCTGATTGATTCCAAGTCCTGCAAAAGACGTAGCGGCGAAAAGTATCATTTCCTTCCTGCTCTGATTTCTGGCATGGAAAACGAACGTAACACATAGGAAATAATTCACCAGCAACGATACGGTAAATGCAACCGCCGATGACGTAAGATAAGGGACATGACCATACTCAGTTAATGTATACAGCAGCACATATTCCAGAACGAAACAGCCGCCGCCTACCACGAGAAATCGCATGACTTCCCAAAACTGTTCTCCACCTGGTATTTTTTGCAGTAACTTATTAATCACCATATTCTCCTTCAGATAAAGACAAGGAGCTGCCAGCCGCTAATACATATACCTGCTCTTTATCCATCTATTATAATTCAGGATACAGCGGATACTTTGCACACAGTGTATGTACCCGTGCCGCTGCATCTTTCTTCACATTTTCATCTTCCGGTGCCTTGACTACTTCAGCAATGATATCTGCAAGTTCAACAAAATCCAATTCTTTCAGCCCTCTGGTGGTTAAAGCCGGGGATCCCAGACGGATACCGCTGGTAGTGAACGGACTGAGTGTTTCAAACGGAATCGTATTTCTATTGCAGGTAATACCTACATCATCCAGTGCAAACTGTGCAATCTTACCGTTAATTCCCAGTTCTTTCATATCTGCAAGAAGAACATGGGTATCCGTGCCACCGGAAACAACGCGGATGCCATTGGCAATGAGCCGATCAGACAATGCCTTTTCATTGAGCACAATCTGATGCGCATAGGCCTTAAAATCATCAGTAAGCGCTTCGCCAAGTGCTACCGCCTTGCCGGCAATGACATGCATAAGAGGTCCTCCCTGTACGCCAGGGAATACCGCCTTGTTAATAGTCTTTGCCAGTTCTTCTCTGCACATGATGATACCGCCACGGGGACCACGGAGCGTCTTATGTGTAGTAGTGGTTACAATATCCGCCCACTTTACCGGATTTGGATATTCACCGCCGGCAACCAGACCTGCAAAATGCGCCATATCCACCATAAACAATGCGCCTACTTCATGAGCAATAGCTGCCATACGTTCAAAGTCAATGATACGGGAATATGCGCTGGATCCGCCAATAATAAGCTTAGGCCTTACTTCCTTAGCCTGTTTTTCCAGTGCATCATAATCAATGCGTTCATCTTCTCTGCTTACACCATAAGGAAGAACATGGAAATAGTTACCAGAAATGTTTACCAGGCTGCCATGAGAAAGATGCCCGCCATCATTCAGATTCATACCAAGAACCGTATCTCCCGGTTTCAGCACTGCATAATAAACACAGAGGTTTGCCTGGGAGCCGGAATGTGGCTGTACATTGACATGATCAGCGCCAAACAGTTCCTTTGCCCTGTCAATGGCCAGCTGTTCAACCTTATCGACGAACTCACAACCACCATAATACCGCTTGCCCGGATATCCTTCTGCGTATTTATTGGTCAATACACTGCCCTGCGCTTCCATAACCGCATAGCTGGTAAAATTTTCTGATGCAATCATTTCCAGCTTATTTCTCTGGCGATTTAATTCTTCCTGAATGCTGTTGAAAACTGCCTTATCTTCCTTAAGATGTTTCATCATAGTTTTTCCCTCTCTGCTTCTTTTATTCTGCTAAACTCCTGAAAATCCAATATTGAATTTATCCCTGTGCATGCAGGATGATTTACAAATCCTGCTGAAAAACTACAACCTGCTTTAGTTACGCACCCGTAGATGAATTATAAATCCTATGCTTCTTCTGCTGCTTCCGCTTCCAGTGCCATAATCTTATTGACTCTGCGTTCATGACGTCCTCCTTCAAAGGAAGAGTCAAGGAATGTATCGAGAATAAGGACAGCAAGTCCTGGCCCGGTCACTCTGGCTCCCAGGCAGAGCACATTGGCATTGTTGTGTGCTCTTGCATAGTGTGCGGAAAAATCTTCGCCGCAAACGGCAGCGCGGATGCCTTTCATCTTATTCGCCGCAATACTCATCCCCAGTCCGGTACCACAGACAAGAACGGCTAAATCAGCATCTCCCTGCTGTATTTTCCGGCATGCTTTTTCTGCATAATCCGGATAGTCACAGGATTCCTTTGTGTGTGTACCACAATCAATCACCTCTATATTTCTTTCCTGAAGATGATTAATCAACACTGATTTCAGCTCAATCCCGCCATGATCACTGGCAATCGCGATTTTCATCCATATCCCTCCTGTAACAGTATTTAATTTATTAGTGTACACTATAATGCAGATATTACCTGTCTTGTGTACTTTCAACAATAATATGATATCCAGAAGCCTTAGTCAAGCGATTCATAATTGCCAGTCCCAGTCCATCCATAGATGTACCTTCCCCGATAATGGCATCTACCGGATGGGCATTAAAATACAACAGTCCGGAAAACAGCCTGTGCGCCATTTCTTTCTGGCTGCTTCTTTTACCCCATGAAAATACAACCGCATCCTTTGGGAGAAGGGCTGCCATTTCCTCACTGACAAAGTATCCATACGTCTTATCCTTTTTTTCAGCAAAAGAAAGAATGGTCTGCTCCACTTTCTCCGTATCCCCCACATATACGGTAAGCGGTGCTGTAGGAGCATAATGGCGATATTTCATCCCCGGTGCCAGCGGATGCATATTCGGGGAAGCCAGCCCCTTATCCACTTCCACTTCACCATATGCGGAGAGCATTTCCCTGGTTATACCGCCTGGGCGGTAAATAACAATCTTACCGCTTCTGGCGGATACAATGGTGGATTCCAGACCGATGTCTGTTGCCCCACCGTCAACAATGGCATTAATTCGACCATTCATGTCATGAAGCACACTTTCCGCCGTAGTCGGACTGGGACGCCCGGATATATTGGCACTTGGACCAGCAATCGGAACACCGCACTCCTTAATCCATTCCCGGGTCGCTTTCAATGCCGGACAGCGAATAGCTACCGTCTTAAGCCCGCCGGATGTTTCATCAGGGACAATGTCCTTCTTTGGAAATACAATCGTCAGCGGTCCCGGCCAGAACGCATCCATCAGCTTCTTCTCCAGTGGCGTGATATCTTCCACCAGTCGGCTTACCTCTTCCTGTGAAGACACATGAAGAATCAGCGGGTTATCCGAAGGGCGGCCTTTGGCCGCATATATCTTTTTAGCGGCTTCTGGATCCAGCCCGTTTCCCCCAAGACCGTATACGGTTTCTGTAGGGAAGGCCACCAGTCCGCCATTTCTTATAATCTCTCCCAGATGTTTTACCTTTTCATCCCAATTTGGGGCTGTAATTTTAACAACTTTCGTTTTCATCTCTGCATCGCTTCTTTCTATGATAACCGGCAGATTTTACCACTGGTTTCTTGTCTTTTAATTTTATTATCTTTTATATTGTATACTACAATCCCAACCTTATTCAATCTTCCAGATACAGTAAACGGCCGTATTTCCACGTTAAGAAAATACGGCCCTTATTTCTCAATCAGCACTATCTATATGCGCCATAGCGTAATCGGCTTCTTCTTTCGTAAATCGTTCCCCATAATCACTGGTGAGTTGCTGATATACCCGATTATTACTCATATGCATGTCATCACGATAAAACTTTGCTTTAGCCAGTGCATTGGCATTCCAGTCAATATCTGACATATGTGCCACCGCCCAGGCAGCTGCATCCTGGGAGAACTGTTCTCCATAATCTGATGAAAGCTGATCATAGACGCGCTGTTTACTCATGTTCATCTCTTTCGCATATTCAATTCCTTTAATCAGCGCATTGATGTATTCCACTGATACTGAGTCATCATGAAGAGCTTTTTCCTGCATAGTTTCCTGTTACTGTTTCTCACTGCCAATTCCACCAGTCGAACCTTCATCACTTCCACAGCCCCCCGTAAGAAGAAGAACCGCCGTAAACCCCAAAGCTAAGTATATTTTCTTCATACATACCTCCCATGCAGGCGAATCAGGCTCTCACAGGACACACAACGGTCTGATTCTGCTGCATATTTTATATTTATGTAATTTACTTTATACTTATAATATATTACAGCAGATAAATATCAACCACACAAAAATCAAAATATGCACAGACAAAAGCCCTTATGAAGCCAATATAAGGATTCACTCCATAAGGGTTTTATCTGTTTTATATTGTATGAATATTTTTATTTTTTCCTGCAGCATACAGCTCTTTCTATGCCACCTAAATCGCTGATGATTTCAAAGGAATCAAATTCACCGGTTTCTTCCATCATCTTATGGACAATTTCAGCCTGGTGGATGCCCACTTCCATAGCCAAAAATCCTCCTGATTTCAGATGATTTCCAGCCTTAGCTGCCAGTCGACGATAAAAAACAAGTCCATCTTCTCCCCCGTCCAGCGCCATATATGGTTCATGTTTCACATCTTCAGAAAGATTCTCTATATCTTTTGACGGGATATAGGGGGGATTGCTGAAGATTCCATCAAACAGCTCCCCTTCGTTCACTGCATCGATAAAGTCCCCCTGCCGGAATTCCACGCGGTTTTCCAGCTTCATATATTCCGCATTCTTTTTAGCTACCGCCAGAGCTTCCGGAGATATATCCACAGCGACGCCATCTGCCTCTGCACAGTAGGTAAGAAAACTCAGCAGAATGGCTCCGCTTCCCGTTCCCAGGTCCAGTACATGAAGGTTCCCCTTGGCACGATAGCGCTGAATAATCTTTTCCAGCCATTCTTCTGTATCTGGCCTAGGAATCAGCACATGTTCATTCACAAAGAAATCAAGTCCCATGAAATCCTTATGTCCTGTAAGGGCCGCCACGCATATCCCTTTTGCACGGCGTTCTACCAGCGTATGATACGCTGCCAGTTCATCCCGGTTAAGCATCTGATCAAAATTTGTATACAGGTAAATCCTTGTTTTCTTCAGCACGTGGACCAGAAGAAGTTCCGCATCCAGCCGTGCTTCTTCCACCCCATGATTTTTAAAATAACGGGTTGTCCACTGGAGGATTCGCTGTATAGTCCAAATATCCGTTGATGCCATAATTATTCTTCTTTCTGCATTCTTTCTGCCAGATCCGCTTCAATGAGCCGGTCAATGATAGGTTCAATATGTCCATTGAGGAAATCATCCAGCTGATACAGGGTCACATGAACCCGATGATCGGTTACACGTCCCTGTGGGAAATTATAAGTCCGGATACGTTCAGAACGATCCCCGGAGCCAACCTGTCCCTTTCTGTCCGCTGCCGTCTTTTCCTCTTCCCTGCGAAGCGCTTCAGCATACAGACGGGAACGCAGAATCTGCATCGCCTTTTCCTTATTCTGCCGCTGATCACGTTCGTTCTGGCAGGTAACTACAGTTCCAGTAGGCAGGTGGGTAATACGAATAGCGGAAGATGTCTTATTAATGTGCTGTCCACCGGCTCCGGATGAACGATACACATCGATACGCAGATCTTTCATATCAATCTTTACATCCACATCCTGCGCTTCCGGCAATACGGCTACAGTAACAGCCGATGTATGCACACGACCGGAACTTTCTGTAACCGGAACACGCTGCACTCTGTGAACCCCGCTTTCAAACTTAAGCAGTGAATAGGCATTCTGCCCATCAATCAGACAGGTGACTTCCTTAAATCCCCCCAGATCGGTTTCACTGGCATCTGCAATGGAAGCATTCCAGCCCCGGCGTTCTGCAAACTTGAGATACATTTTAAGCAGGTCAGCTGCAAACAGAGCCGCTTCCTCTCCACCGGTTCCTGCCCGGATTTCAAGGATGACATTGCGGTTATCGTTAGGATCTTTGGGAATCAGCAGAATATGAATTTCCTTTTCCAGTCGTTCCGCTTCTTCTTCCCCGGTCTTCAGATCTTCCTTGGCCAGATCATGAAGGTCTTTCATAGTATTATCGCCAAGAATATCCCTGGCATCCTGACACTGCTGCATTACTTTCTTATATTCTCTGAACTTGGATACAATCTCCGACAGTTCTGCGTGTTCTTTGGACAGTTCGCGCCATTTATTCTGATTTGCAATCACCGAAGGGTCGCTCAGCTGATCTTCAATGCTCAGATAGCGAGCTTCCATAGCTTCCAGTTTCTCAGTCTTCATCTATATCTCCTTATTATGCTATTTTATACTCATTTTATTTTAACAGAAAAACAGATTAAATACGAAATTCATCCCATGTGACCACAGGGGTGAAAACTAAGTTCTGCCAATTCTGAACAGTCCATCACCAATAAAAAAACAGGGCCATCGCCCTGTTCTTTTGCTTATTACTTGATTCCGTAACGCTTGTTGAACTTTTCGATACGGCCGCGAGCCTTACCGAAACGCTGCTGTCCTGTATAGAATGGATGGGACTTGCTGCTGATATCGATATTGATCAGCGGATATTCGTTACCATCTTCCCATTTTACGGTCTGGTCAGAAGTAGCCGTAGAACGAGTCAGGAAAGAATAGTTTGCACCGATGTCGCGGAATACGACTGGATGATAATCCGGATGAATTCCCTTCTTCACTGTGTTTGCACCTCATTTCACATCAAACATAATTCTAGACTAGTATAACAAATGGTTTCCTTATTTGCAAGAAATAAATCCCATCATCATGCAATTTCTAGAGTTGCCAATCAGATAAAGATTATTATACCATAAATTACCCATTCTGCAGAAATTTTTATGACAAAATGCCCATACTTTAATGAAAGTCCATTTTTCCAGATGGCCATAAGACAGAGGATGCATGCTGAAAGGACCTCTGCACAGTAACCAGGGCAATCAGTTAGAACTGCCAGTTAACACCTATGTTCCACTGCCATTTCTTATTCCAGTTACCTCCGAAGCTTCTTTCCACGTCAGCATAAAGACTGGTATTTCTGCCAACATGCCAGCTGCCGCCAAATCCTGCTTCTTCCCAGGTATCCTGATAATCTTCGCTGTAATCCATGGTTTCCCCATCCAGCGCTGCCAGGATAGCCCTACACTTTGTTCTTTTATTTACTAACATTCTCAGTAAGCCCCTTTTCGTAATAAAAAAGTTTAGAATTTCATTGGATAGATTATATATCTCCCCCCCCAATGTCAAACATTTCATAAATTTGTTTGACTATGTAGATACTTGTGCTTCCCCATCAAAAAAGCAGGTTTTGCGACGTCTCGCAAAACCTGCTTTTTACCACAGAATTCTCGACTCATATTTCATAATCCATTCCAGAATTGCTGATTATGATGCGGGTATTGTATGTTAACTTTTCATATTTTCATTCTGCATAATCGAACAACTGCATGCGCCCCCGTATCCCCAGTTTATGGTATATATGGCTTATATGCTTATTCAGCGTATTAATAGAGATGGACAGATCATCTGCCAGTTCTTCCGGTGTCTTTCTGGTAAGCAATGCATGAACAATTTCCCGCTCCCTCTTGCTCAGCGTGGTATAACCAGGCACATGTTCAATAGAAGGCTTTCGTACCCGTTCTCTATCCATACGATAGGCCAGATGATCTTTAATCATATCCAGAACCTGCACATGATCATAAGAGAAATTTTCCTTTCCCTTTTGACGAAAAAAAGACAGAATTCCCAGAAATTCCTCTTTATAGCACAGATTAAGATGAATAGAATAATGCCAGCCATGAGGAACGTATACTGCTCGATAATACTCTGAATTTACACGAACAGCCTCTTCAATGATATCGCTTTCTCTGTAGGCTATATTCTTTCCGGTCATCATAAGCCCCTCAGAATAGTCAATATGACAGAATTTCTGTATGTAGCTTTCCATATCTTCCAGAGGATAATTAATTCCCAGTGGACGCATAAGCTGCTCCGGCCGTCCAGGACAACTGAGATAAAAAGAACTGCTGTCATAGGGAATCAGATGTCCCAGCTGTCTCATTACTTCCATCCGCATATCATCAAAATTTTCAATGGACTGAATCTTATAGGTAATGGCATTGATTATCATCCAGTCGCTGTTGGTCAGCATAGAGTCACCTCTCTCATAATTAAAATATCACCGAAATGTCCAAAACTTTGATACGCCAAAGAACCTGCACGCCCTGTGCAGGTTTTCAGCAGTATGAAAATTCATTTTCCATCCGATGGCATTTGCTGGGTAATGCAGTGGATATTACCGCCGCCATAGACAATTTCACGGGTGTCCACCCCAACCACCTTATGATGCGGGAACATGGCCTGAATCTGTTCAAGTGCCAGCTGGTCATTTTCATCCTCATACTGAGGAACGATGACACCAGAGTTGGTAATCAGGAAATTCATATAAGAGGCAATACACAAATCCCCATCCTGGCGAGGTGCGGTTCCGGGTACCCGGTCAATGGTATCAGCACCTTCCAGCAAAACCGGCTTGGCCGTAAGTGTCAGTTTATGCACCTTCAGTTTTCTGCCTTTGGCATCCACAGCCTGCGACAGAGCCCGATAAGCCGCCTGCGCTTCCTTATAGAACGGATGAGACGAATCATCCGTCCAGATACATGCCACTTCTCCGGGGGCAATAAAGCAGGCCACATCATCAATATGCCCATTGGTTTCATACGGATCAATACCATCTTTTAACCAGATAACCTTTTCACAATTCAGGTATCCGCAAAGCTTTTCCTCGATTTCTTCTCTGGTCATGTCCGGATTTCTGCCAGGGCTCAAAAGACACATTTCCGTAGTCAGCACTGTGCCTTCTCCATCCACGTGAATGGAACCGCCTTCCAGAACGAAATCATCCGTTCTATACCGGTCCGTACGGGTCATCTCGCAGACTTTGCCGGCCACCATATCATCCTGATTCCACGGGAAGTACAGGCCATCTACCAAGCCGCCCCAGGCATTGAATGTCCAGTCAATTGCCCTTCTGTGTCCCTTCCCATCTATTACAAAGGTAGGACCGGTATCACGGCACCAGGCATCATCGGTTGATACTTCCACTACCCGGATTTCCGGTGGCAGAATTTCCCGCGCATGAGCAAATTGCTTTGTGCTCACCATCATGGTTACCGGTGTAAATTCCGAAATAGCCTTTGCTACCCTTGCATAGGCTGCCTGAGCAGGTTTTGCACCATTTCTCCAGTTATCCGTCCGTTCTGGCCATACCATAAACACTTCATCCTGAGGAGAAAATTCCGCAGGCATATAAAATCCATCTTCTGCAGGTGTTGAGCCTTTAATAATCTGAGACATCGGTTGTCCCTCCTTTTCCCTGCCTGAAAAATCAGGTGGGGTACTATTCAGCGATTCACGCCATGGGTTGTGATAATCTTATACATTTCCGGTCTTCGGTCACGGAAAATCCCCCACTGTCGTCGTTCATCAGCCAGCTCATCCAGATCAAATGTGGCAGTAAGCACACATTCGCTGTGGTCATCTGCCTGTACCACCAGCTCCCCATGCTGATCCGCAATAAAGGATGTTCCATAGAAAACCATGCCCTGGCCATCCGGATTTCCTTCAGGTACTTCTCTGCCAATGCGGTTGGAAGCGATGACCGGCATCATATTAGCAGCGGCATGCCCCCTCATTACGTTGCACCAATGTTTGCGGGAGTCCTTTTCCAGATATGGTTCGTTTCCAATGGCCGTAGGATAAAGAAGCATTTCTGCCCCCATAAGGGCCATAGCACGAGCCGCTTCCGGGAACCACTGATCCCAGCAGATACCTACACCAATCTTTCCATACGCCGTATTCCACACTTTGAATCCAGTATCTCCCGGGGTGAAATAAAACTTTTCTGCATAAGGAAGTCCATCCGGAATATGTGTCTTGCGATAGATTCCCAGCACTTCTCCATCTGCATCAATCATTGCCACGGAATTGAACTGCGTATTTCCATGCCGTTCGAAGAAACTGATGGGAAGCACTACATGCAGCTCTCTGGCCACGGAGCGGAAATGGCGGATTGCCGGATTTTCATCAGGGTAAGTAGCCAGATCCAGGTACTTAAAATCCTGCGTCTGACAAAAATACGGAGTTTCGAATAATTCCTGAATCAGAATAACCTGAGCTCCCTTAGCCGCTGCCTGACGAACCAGTTTATCTGCATTCTTTATAGATTCCTCTCTATTCCAGGTTACAGCCATCTGCGTAGCGGCTACTGTTACTTTTCTCATATGTCCCTCCATCCTCCCGTTAATCCCGGGGTTATGGCCTTCGCTCGGCCACTTTCTTAGTTCTTATGCTTACATTATAAGTAAACATAGCATTCATAACAATAGTCGTTTATTACCATTTTTTATTACTTTTTATTTCTGATATAACGATTTTTAGTTATTTTATGACAAATTACAATAAGAAAAGGCTGCCCTTTTCAGGTCAGCCTTTCCGCTACAACAATAGCTATATGCTTATTCTGATAGAATACTGAATACTTCGATAGCCATATCTTCTCTGGCTTTGATAATCGGTTTTACATGGAAACAGGTATGGAGCCGGTGCTGTTCTTCCTCCGTCTGAAGCCGACGTGCCACAGCCGGATGACATTCAATCCTCAGGGATGACTGAAAATTCCCCATTTTCCTTCTCATCTTAAGCTCCCGGTGAATCCGGATGACTACGGACTCAGCGGATACAGACAACCCGCTGCCCTTGCAGCAGGGACAGGTGTCATAATACACATGCTCCAACCGGTAGGCTGTACGCTTACGTGTCATTTCCACAAGTCCAAGGGAAGTCATTCCGCATACCACGGTTTTCACTTTATCGGATGAAACAGCTTCTCTGAGCCTCTTAACTATGTTTTCCTTCTGCCAGTCATGATCCATATCAATAAAGTCAATCATAATAATTCCACCGATTCCCCGAATACGGATCTGCCGGGCAATTTCAGGAACCGCTTCCTTATTGATGAGATAAGCCACCTCCCCATGGGGCATGCCTTTAGCATGAAAAGATCCGGAATTGACATCTATCGCTGTCAGCGCTTCCGTATAGTCAATCACAATAGAGCCACCGGATGGAAGATTCACCTGCCGTTCAAAGAGCTGTTGAATAGAATCGGCCGCTCCATAGCGTTTCATAATCGGCACAGCTCCTTCATAGAGATGTACATTTTCAGATTTTACGACCTGTTCTGACTGGTTCACTGACAGGAGACGTTTTTCCGTCTCTGCATCGTCCACAATGATTTCAGTCTCCATATCTGCATAATCCCTGAGGCAGCGAACCACCAGGTCAATTCCACGGTACAGCAGTACCGGCGACTTTTCTATTCTGAGACGTCTCTCAATAATTTTCCAGGTAGATGCCAGATGCATAAACTCTCTCTTTACGGCCTCCTCATTTCCCTCTCTGGCGGCTGTACGTATGATGAGCCCGCATCCTTCAGGACAGCATGCTTCCCCCAGCTGCTTCAGCCGCATGCGCTCTGCTTCCTCCTCAATCTTTCTGGACACTCCGATATAATCCGTATCGGCTACCAGTACGGCATATCGCCCAGGCAGACTCACTTCCCCGCTGACCAGAGGTCCCTTGGTATCGGTGCTGTCTTTTATCACCTGTACCAGAACAGACATGCCTACCGTCGGCTTTTTTCTGTGCTGAGGCCAGTTATTCAAACGCAGAAACGCATTCTTCTTTTCCCCTATGTCAATAAAAAGCCCCTTCAGCGAAGGAACAGAATTTTTCACGGTTCCTGCATATATACGCCCTACCAGACTGGTTTCATGCGGACGCTCTACTTCAAACTCCGTAAGGACTCCATCATTCAGAACCGCCATGGCAGTTTCATCAGGAAGACAGTCCAGTAAAATCTGCTTCATTTCCTTCTGCTCCTTTTGTATTTTTAAAAAGATGGATGCGGAAATATACATTTCCTGCATCCACTTTCACCCTGCAATGATTATATTACCGACTATTCAAAAAGAAGTTTCTGTCTTCTCATAAATATATTCATAAGAAGGCCTACACACATAAAATTCATAACCAGTGCACTGCCGCCGTAACTCATAAATGGGAATGGAATACCAGTGACCGGCATAATCCCCAGCGTCATGCCTGCATTGATAAATATCTGGAACAGCCACATGGACATAATCCCTACAGCCATAAGGGAGCCAAACCGGTCAGTGGTATTTCTGGCAATCAGCAATGTACGATACAGCACAATGAAGAACAGGAACAAAAGGAACATGGCTCCTACAAATCCGAGTTCTTCTCCTACTACGGAAAAGATAAAGTCCGTGTGATTTTCCGGAAGGAAGTTCAGCTGACTCTGCGTGCCGGCAAACATACCTTTTCCAAAAAATCCACCACTGCCAATGGCAATCTTCGACTGAATGACATGGTAGCCCGAACCATAGGGATCTACGTTAGGATCAAACAGTACGCGGATTCGCATTTTCTGATAGTCATGAAGAAGAAAGAACCATATGGCCGGCAGCGAAACAACAAATACAGCCATAATCTGCTTTACAATCTTCATGGAAAATCCGCTGACGTACAGCATACCAAATGTAATAGCCGCAAATACCAGACTGGTCCCCAGATCCGGCTGAATAAGCACCAGCACAAATGGAGGGCCCATAAGGGCTATAACAGGAAGAAGACTCTTCCAGGTATGGAAGCCTTCCGGGTGCTGAGAAAGCAGACGGGCCAGACATATGATCATAAACAACTTGGCAAATTCAGACGGCTGCAAAGTAAACGGCCCAATCTGAATCCAGCGCTGTGCCCCCAGTGCACTGGTACCAGCAAACTTTACAATGACCAATAACACCAGGTTGACCACATAAATGATTTTTGCATATTTTTCAAGCAGATGAAAATCAAAATAAGTCAATACACCAGCAACACAGAGTCCTACCAGCAAGAATACACTCTGCTTGATAACAAAAGAATACTGTCCATTATTGGCATGGGTGGCACTGGCAATAATCATCAGACTCAGAATGCTGATAGCCAGAATAGCCAGGAGAAGTGTCCAGTCCAGCCTCTTAACAAATTTCAGAAATTCATGCATCAGTTACCACCTTCTTCTTCCCCATTTATATACCATCCTCGCCAGAAGGCTCTTCTTTTCCTGCTGTTTCTTTTTGTTAACACTACTATCAGCCGGAGTTTCTTCGGTTCTGGCCTGCTGAATAAGCTTATTCCATGTAGACTGTGGATAAAACCGGAAATGCACATAATTTTTAGCCACAATACGCATGGCCTCTCCAAAAATTCCCCAATCCGAATTCGTGCCAAACTTTCCCTGATTGGATAATATCCCGGCCTTTACTGTACGGGGCACAATGCCAAGAAGGTCCCGTACATCAACAGACCTTACAAAATCGGACGGGCTGAGAAACTGTTCATCATTCCAAACAAATTCATTTCCTATAATCCACATAGGTATTTTCCCTGACAGTTCCTTTTTCAGACGCTGTGCATCCCGTTCACTGGAACGGGTAGGCACCTGAACAATAATGGCGTCATTGGCATGCGTCTCTGCATACGTAATCCCACGGCCTAACCCGGCCGGACAGTCCAGGAGGATGTAATCATACTGACCATCCATATCTTCAAGAACCGTATCAACAGCTCCCTCAAATACTGTATCCCATGTATATTCAGACGAACCGGCCATAAAATCCAGGTTGGTCTCTACGGGTACAATCACTTCATCAGAGAAACATTTTCCCAGTGCCATATCATACATATTGAAGCGAACTCTGTCGCTGACACCGAGTATAAGATCCAGATTACACAATCCCAGGTCACCATCCAGAAGAAGAACCTTCTTCCCCATCCGAGCCAGTGTAATACCCAGGGCTGCCGTCAGTGTTGTTTTACCAACCCCACCCTTACCGGACATAATGGCCGTTAAACGACTCATATCTGTCCTCCTTCCTTTCCTGATGTATCCGTGTCAAGCGTAGCTGAGGTGTCAGCCGTTGCATTCTGATAGCTTCCCACACGGAAATAAGCATCCATCATCTTTTTAACTACAGGAGCTGCTGACTGAGAACCGAAACCACTGTGTTCAAACATAACTACCACAACAATCTGCGGTTTGTCATACGGAGCAAAGGCAATGAACCAGCCATTATCCACGCCATGTGTCTGCGCTGTCCCTGACTTACCGGCAATCGGAATTGGATAATTCGAGAACATGAACCCACCTGTACCGCCAGGCTGCATAACTCCGCGTAGTGATCGGCGGATGATTTCCAGATTTGTCTTGGAAACCGGTACGGTCCCCACTACCTGAGGTGAATAAATTTTGAGCGGGGTACCATCAAAGTTATCAATACGGCTCACCATGTAAGGACGGTACAGATACCCTCCATTGGCAATAGCCGAATATACCACAGCCATCTGCAACGGAGTAACCAGAGTATAGCTCTGACCGATAGCCGCATCAAATGTTTCGCCCAGATACCAGGATTCATGGAAAACCTTCTTCTTGTATTCTGCGCTGGCCATGTTGCCTGCCGCTTCCCCTGGCAGATCAATTCCTGTCTTTCGGCCAATACCGTAGGCACGGGCCATGGTGGACAGACGATCAATACCCAGACGACGTCCCATTTCATAGAAATATACATTATCGGACTTAGCCATAGCATCATAGAAGTTAATCCAGCCAAAAGCTTCCCCCTGAGCATTTCTCTTAGGAATCAGCCAGTGCTTGCCGCTATCAAATATTCTCTCGCCCGGCGTAGTGACATGGGATTCCAGTGCTGCCAAAGCCGTAATAACCTTAAACGTAGATCCTGGTGGATATACGGAGGAAATCGTACGGTTCTGCATTGGATGATTCGGATTATTAATCAGGTCTTTCCATTCCGCCGCAGTAATTCCCTGACTAAAATGATTGGAGTCATAACTCGGCCAGCTGACCATGGCCAGAATAGCACCAGTCTGTGGATCCATGGCTACAGCCGAAGCGCCGGTGGCAAAGGAGCTGGTACTTCCCAGTTTAGCCATCTGTTCTTTGATAGCATCTTCTGCCGCACGCTGAATACGGCTATCCAGAGTGAGCCGGATATTATGCCCCTGGGAAACCGGTATCCCGTCAAATGTCTTTACTGGACGCCCGGAAGCATCGACTTCCACCAGCTTGTTCCCATTCTTCCCTTCCAGGTACGGATTGAATTCTGCCTCCAGACCGGCACGGCCGATAATAGTACCCAGCTGATATGGATTACCTTCTGCATCCTTATCATTTGGCCCTGCTTCTCCGACATAACCGAGAATCTGACCGCCTGCATCATTAAGCGGATATACACGGAGAGGACGGACTTCGATGATGAAATTCGGATAATCATCCCTGCGTTCTTCAATCTGTGTGGCTACATCAATACCTACATCATTGGCAATAACCAGGCCGCCAAAGGCCTTCTTGTTATCTTCAATTTTCTGCTTTATGTCCGCCACAGGCATCTGAATCAGCTGTGAAAGCCGGTTCAGTTCTGCGTCACTTATCTTATTTTTCTTGAAATCATCAGGCAGAACCACACTGTATGCGCTGCGGGATCCCGCCATAATCTGCCCATTGCGGTCAAACATTACCCCTCGGGCTGCCTGTACCGGAAGATGGCGTATGCGGTTTCCATCCGCTTCACTCTTGTAATAAGAGCCTTCTATAATCTGCATCCAGAACAGGCGGGCTCCCAGTACACAGAGAACGCAGACTATGGCATACATAATATTAGTATACCGGGATTCTTCCTTTTTCTTTTTAAACCTTTCCAGAAATGCAGGAATCTTATCTTTATTTACCACTGCGGATCCCCCTCAATTCTAATGCTCCAGAGTATACGATGCAGGCATATGGCCGCTAGTCCATTCACCAGCATCAGGGGCGCACATTTAAAAGCAATATATGCTGGAACAGATACCCATTCGCCAGAAATCGCTGCCACGATAGCAAAAATTATCTGACCAAGAAGCGTCCCTGCCATCACAGCAATGCAGGAAACATACCAATGCCTGTTAAAACGCCTTCTGCCTCCCCAGTAAAACAGTGACGCTATCACAAGGTAGCTAAACAGATGGAATCCCACAGAACTTCCTGATGTAAGATCCTGAATAATTCCTCCTGCCACCGCCCAGATAAAAACGGTCTTCTTGTCATAAATAAGTGTGCTCATGACCATGACAGTAAGCCATAAATCAGGTTGCCACTGCGCACTGAACAGAAAAGGAAATACAGACCACTGAATCAGAAACAGCAGAAAACCTGTAACTATCATACTAAAACTGCTCATGTCTATTCCCCTTTAGCCGGTACAACCGGTGTATCTCCATCCGATGCCTGCTGTTCATTCGGATTCATAGCCGGTTCCTTGATTGGAATCTGGTTATTGATATCGCCTGGATTTACCTTTTGAACAGAATTGGTAATAACAAATACTTCTTCAACCTTTGTAAAATCAACTGCCGGCTTGACCAAAGCTGCCAGAGATACCCCAGAACCATCAGCAGAGACCTGGCTTACCGTCCCAATAAGCAATCCCTTAGGATATACTCCGCCATATCCGGAGGTTACAATGGTGTCTCCCTTAATAACGTCCGCTTCCTTAGGAATGTTTCCGAACACAAGGAAATCGGAATTGTTCCCATCGCCCTTGAGAATGGAGGCTACACGGGATTCCGGTCTCTGTACAATCCCCCCAATGGCCGTACGCTGATCCACCAGAAGCTGTACCTGAGATGTGTACCGGCTGACTGAGCTTACAAAACCAACTACCCCCTGTGGCACAATAACAGGCATATATTTATTTACACCATCACTGGATCCTCTGTCGATGGTAATGGTATTTGTCCAGCTGTTATAATCCTTGGCAATGACCTTAGCGCCCAGCATGCTGTACTGGGTATAGGTCTGTTTAAAATTAAGCATTCCCTTCAGACGGATATTTTCTGCCAGAATTTCACTGTACGCTGCCTGTTCAGCCTTAAGATTGGCATTTTCATGGCGAAGGGTATCCACTTCTTTCCAGTGATTAATAATCTGCCCAATCGTTGCCCCGCCGTACCGGGCCAGTAAGGATATCTGACTGGTTCCATATTGGAAAGGAGCCTCTGCTGTAGACAGCGGCTGAGAAACAAAACTTACTGTCTCTCTGTTTCTCCAGAACCAGCCACATACAGCCATAAATACAAAAAAGCAAACGGCAGTAATAATTTTACGTTTTCCAAAAAAGAACAAGGCTAATTCCTCCCGTAATATTTCTCGCCACTCTCAATAAGGTCCGGAATCTTTTTATATTCATCCAGTGTACGACTACATCCCATAACTGCGGAAATTTCCGCATGTTCCGGTACTCTTACCGGAATACCCAGACGGTTGGCAAGCCATTTATCCAGTCCGGAAAGTCTGGCCGTCCCCCCGGTTAACAGCAATCCATGCTTAAGCAGGTCTTCCGCCATATCCGGAGATGCCTGACGGATAATGCGTTCTGCCAGTTCAGCCACCGGTTCCAGATACATCTGAATTATCGGATACATTCGGGAGGAAGTCATCTGCATAACCACAGAGACTCCATCCACTACACGCCGGCCATGCACCGCGAATGTCATATCCAGTCCATCTTCCACCACAGAGACCATGTCCTGCTTAATGGACTCAGCCTCATCCATTCCGATGATAATCTGCAGGCTCTCCCGCATGTAGGCCTGAATTCCTTCATTAATCGTACGTCCGCCAAAGACCACCTGTTCCTGCGCAATCACACCGCCGCAGGAAAACATACCGCAGTCAGTCACATCCTGCCCAATATTCATGGACAGAACCACATCCGGGGTATCCAGGCGGATTCCCTGTCCCAGCGCAGCCGCAGCCGCTACAGGAAGCAGGAATGCCTTCTGTGCCCCGGCATGCATAACCGCATCAATCAGCGCATGTCTGGCTACAGAACTAAGTCCGCTGGAAATGGACAGAACGATTTCCGGACGTGCCAGTGCCTGCTTTAAAACCTTTTTCAGAAAATAGGTCAGAATTCCCTTGGTGTAATAATAATCCACCATAGCTCCATTTCTGATTGGCCATTCCAGCCTTATCCGCTGTGGATTGCTATGATAACGGATAATCGCATCTGTACCGAACCCGACCATCTCATTCGTCTTGCTATCCACTGCAACAACCGTTCGTTCATCCAAAAGCAAGCGATTCTCTGAAAAAATACGAGTCTGTGAAGAACCCATATCAATGCCTATATGATTTGCCGATCTGGAAAATGACTTCATTCCCTTTGCCTTCTCCTAATATACCTTATATTTCAGACCAGGTGTCTGAAATTTTTCTAACTCATTTCCTGTGCATATGCACAATGTGACATTCTTTATTTTACCATATAAGAAGCTATACGAATCAGTATTTTTCCAAACCATGCAATAAAATTTGCATAACCTGGCCATCCTATATACAGCCTCACTCATTATACACTAAGAATCCTCTCCAGGAGCGAACTTTCATCCATTGCATCCCCTGTTCCGTTTTGCTACCATATCATTATATATTTTACAATGTTTTTACAATACATCATGGCAGTTCATAGAACAGGAGGTATGCACATGACAGCAATCATTACGTTTTTCCATTTATGGAGCATCCCCTCCGTTATCGCTCGTCTCATTATTGCCACGCTGGCAGGCACAATCATAGGCCTTGACAGGGAAGCAAAAAATAAGGAGCCAGGGGTTAAGACCCATGCCCTGGTCTGCATGGGCGCCGCGCTGGCCATCATTGTCAATGAATTTGCTTTTTATCAGTTTCCCGGCTCCAATATCGATATCACCCGTATGGGCGCTCAGGTAATCAGCGGCATCGGTTTTCTGGGGGTTGGTACAATTATCGTCACCATGAGAAGCCGAGTAGTGGGACTTACTACCGCTGCCGGGCTCTGGGCCAGTGCAGGTGTGGGGCTGGCAATCGGTTTCGGATTCATTGAATGCGTAATTCCTGCATTCATCCTTATTCTCTTTGTCTATCGTGTTCTCGGGCCATTGGATAAAAAATTCAGAAGGAACTCCCGCAGCCTGAATCTGTACATTGAATTTAAAACCAATGAGGATGTCCGTTATTTCCTTAGATTCCTTAAAGAGATGCACGTAAAGTTATATGATTTCGATTTCAGCAAAGACCAGTCTGGTCAGCAGCTCATCGTAGCCGTAGTCAGCATGCAGCTTCCCAGACGCAGCCAGAAAATTAGGTTTAAAAGCCAGCTCAGGGATAATCCACATATTCTGTACTTTGAGGAAGTCTGAATGGCCAACTCCCTGTCTCCCATCGAAAAACGGTAGAAGCACATTTTGCTTCTACCGTTTTGTATTGCCATAGCTGAGATTTTCCCCTTCCCCATTAAATAGAGTGAGAAGAACCTACTACTGCCTGAATCTTATGGCTTACCATATCCTTTACTGCCTGACGTCCAGCCTTGAGGTAAGAACGCGGGTCAAAATTTTCCGGATGCTTAACCAGACTTTCTCTGATAGCTGCAGTCATGGCCAGGCGGATATCTGTATCGATATTAATCTTGCATACGGCCATGGTTGCTGCCTTGCGGAGCATATCTTCCGGAACCCCTTTAGCTCCCAGTACCTTGCCACCAAATTCATTGCACTTAGCTACATATTCCGGAATAACCGTGGATGCACCATGGAGAACAATTGGATAATTCGGAAGCAGCTTACCTACCTTTTCCAGACGTTCATAATCCAGATAAGGTTCCCCGCTGTACTTATATGCACCATGGCTGGTACCAATAGCGATAGCCAGAGAATCGCAACCGGTAAGCGCTACAAATTCAGCCGCTTCTTCCGGATCCGTAAAAATAGCATCCTTGGCATCTACGCTGACCATATCTTCTACACCGGCAAGACGTCCCAGTTCCGCTTCTACCACTACCCCATGGGCATGTGCATATTCAACAACCTGTTTAGTAATGCGCACATTTTCTTCAAATGGGTGCTTGGAGCCATCAAACATGACAGAAGTAAATCCACCATCAATACAGTCCTTGCACACTTCAAAGCAGGAACCATGATCCAGATGGAGAGCTACCGGAATTTCAGGATACTGACGTACCGCTGTCTTTACCAAATCAACAATGTATGGAGAGCCTGCATACTTTCTGGCACCTTCGGAAGCCTGAAGAATAACCGCAGACTGTTCTTCATGAGCTGCTTCCATAATCCCCTGAATGATTTCCATGTTATTTACATTAAATGCCCCAATCGCATAATGACCTTCATATGCTTTTCTGAACATTTCTTTGGTATCTGTTAATGCCATGTTAAATCCCTTCTGTATTCATAAGAAATACACAATATAATCATATGAGCCTATAATAGTATATACGTAAAAATAAATTTACGTTTATAATTCACTTCTTATTATACGGTGTAGGCGAATTAATAGCAATATGGTAAAATAAATAACTCTTTATACCACACTTTATTACAAAATCAGTAAAATTAAACTTTTAGGAAATATCCTATTCTGGGAACAGAAAAGCTGAAATATAAAAATAAGCCTATCTGCCAGACTCATCAAAAGATACAGGCTTTCCCTCTCAATATTTCATTTTTGTAAAATAGCCGTTCCCAGATACAGCATGATATTCCACTGCAACCGATGATAACGCATCAACGTATTTTTATTTCTGCCACAGAACTCTCTGGGTATCTCCTGGTTTGGTTCATAGGCCACCGGCAAATTATAGAGATCAAACTGTTCCCTCGTTAAATCCACATACTTTCCGTTCAGCCGGTTAAAATAGTGTGTTCCTCCACCATCTCCACGAATCTTATGAATAGTGCCACCAAACATATCATGCACCAGCATAGCGGTAATCGCACACTGGCCAAAAGACGAATCCTCCGGAACCCATTCTTCCTGACAGGAAAGATACGCCGTCTCCTGGTCCCAACATTGTTCCAGTACGGCAAACAATTCTTCCAGCGTATGAATCCCGGCAAACTATGGTACCGGCTGGCAGGTAAGCCCCTTCTGCTCATCTCCATAGAATAAATACCCAAAAGGGTGCACTTTGCCATACATCTTATCCAGAGCTATCTGAACCGCCTGATTATTCTTATCCATGACCTTACCACCTATCCTGAGGGATTGCATTTATCATCCCCTCCGGCAAAAAACAATTATCATATAAGATTCGGTTGTCAAACCAGCCCCCGGAGCATATCACCATCCACCACGGCCAATATCCTTACAACTGCCTTTATGATTGTTTCCATCACAATCTACTCCAAAGCCCAGCTGAATCATATTCCCTTGTTAGATTTTTCATAGTTCATCACTCATAATTATTATAACAAAGGAGGTAGGTTCTGGCTGGGAAAACATTTGAATTTTGGTTCACCATTAATGCCGGAGAATCCCCCCACATGTGTGGGGAATACTACGGGATGAGGTAGGCCTGCCCGGTCGGGGTGGGATCACCCCCACATGTGTGGGGAAAGCCTTATATTCAGGGAAATCAACGGATATTTTATAGGATCACCCCCACATGTGTGGGGAAAGCGTCACAACGATAGAGCGGTATTGCTTTATAGTGGGATCACCCCCACATGTGTGGGGAAAGCTTAAGTGTGCAGAATTCCTTAATCATCACGCTAGGATCACCCCCACATGTGTGGGGAAAGCGTCTACATCTCTGACGATAATACCAACTATCGAGGATCACCCCCACATGTGTGGGGAAAGCAACGTGCTAGAGCATTATAAGCCTTGAGCCGTAGGATCACCCCCACATGTGTGGGGAAAGCAAATCCCTTTATGAAATAAATCCAAAACCCCAAGGATCACCCCCACATGTGTGGGGAATACGCGTGGCCGAGTATCATCTTTACCGCCGTTTCAGGATCACCCCCACATGTGTGGGGAATACACGGCCTCTGCGAGCTTTCCCCAGGCTACGACGGGATCACCCCCACATGTGTGGGGAATACTTAAAAAAGCCTGTTTTATACGGGCTTTTTTTAGGATCACTCCCACATCTGTGGGGAATACGGCTTCAATCCGTTTCTGCGAAGGCGTTTTTGAGGATCGCCCCACATGTGTGGGGAATACGCTTTGGTATATCGATGAAACCAGCCAAGCACAGGATCACCCCCACGTGTGTGGGGAATACGGTATCGGATAGACACGCCCACGGAAATCCATAGGATCACCCCCACATGTGTGGGGAAAGCTAGGTGGTGCAGCTAAGAGTGCTAGCGGAGCAAGGATCACCCCCACATGTGTGGGGAAAGCCCTTCTTCAGCACTTCTTCCTTAAGCCCGTTAGGGATCACCCCCACATGTGTGGGGAAAGCTCAAGGAGTTCGCCAGATTGATTGATTTCTATAGGATCACCCCCACATGTATGGGGAAAGCCCGGTCGAGCATGGTGGCCAGCGTGTGCCTACAGGATCACCCCCCACATGTATGGGGAAAGCCTTTTTTATAGATTCTGGATCACCTCCGGACGAGGATCACCCCCACATGTGTGGGGAAAGCTCTGCCGTTGCTATAGTAAAATCACTGATTTTGGGATCACCCCCACATGTGTGGGGAAAGCCAACACGCCTACTGTTTGTATGACCCCATGCAAGGATCACCCCCACATGTGTGGGGAAAACCCAAGAAGACCACGCATATGATAGCTTGCAATAGGATCCCCCCACATGTGTGGGGAATACTCATCTTAGTTAACAGGGATAACGGTCAACAATCCCATTCCAAAAGCCTTTTCCCTTCCAATTCCTTTCGTTAATGCAGCTTTAAATTTTTCCAGATTATTTATGCGCAGTTTTCCTTCGAATACCGTTCTGTTTAAAGAAACATGTCTTTTTTTGCGCAAAAGAGGACGATCATGCCCAACTACATCCGCAGATAGGATTTCAAATCCATTAGTTTCCGCCTTTCTTTGCAGCCAATTTAACTGCTTTTCAATTGCAAAACATGGAATCATTTTCCCTGGATAAGGACTGTCCTTACCCCCACGACGAACCGGGTTAGCTGTCAACTTGAATTGGAACCGCTGCCCTTCTGTAAGTCGTTTCAAAAAAGGATCATAATTTTTACTGATGGCTGTACCAGACTTACCGTATTTTTCCAGTTTCTTCAAATCAGGTTTTTCAGGACTCAATACAAGAAGATAAATCTTCCCGTTTAATCTGTCCAATCGCCATAAATGGCGTTCACGCTGACCTCTTGCAATTTCTTGCGGAAAAGATTCCTCTACCCAGCTGTGGTAGGCTCCGAGATGAGATAAATCTTTGATTTTCTGACGATTTAAAGAATCAATTTCAACTCTTGATAAATACATCCCCTGCCTCCTTTATAAATGGTCCATAATATCTGGCTCCTTTTTATCAGATCCAGTATAATAAGGATTCCTTAAATGAATTCGCTTTTTTGCAGTTAAACGAAAACCCAAATGCCTGTTTTTCGGGCTGAAACTCACAACTCGATCTTTCTGCGTTTGTGTAAAATTAGCATCTGGCAGTAAATTAGCATCTGCAATAATATTTGCCGTATATTCTTTATCCTTTGAATGTTTTTTCTGATGCCAGGTTTCGGCCTGCCATGGAAGTCGTTTTAGTGCCTCCACTGGATTCATATTTTCATAACATTTGATTTGCAAAACCCCAGCCGGCGGGCAGGCACGACGGCCAAGATAAATCTGAAACCGGGGATGTCTCAATGCATATTGAATTCGATCAATTAAATGTTTATCCTCACTGCCAACTGCAGCTACATATACCGCATCCTGATAGTAATCACGATAGGTTAATTTTCTCTTTTCCTTTTTCCATTCTACTGTGTGAAAATCGGTCATGATCTTTCCCCTTTGATCAATCCTGACCGCAAAAGCAAGATTATTTAACTCACAAATCCGCTTATCATTACGCCGCATTCCCAGAGCAGCTGCTATCATGCCAATTACGGCACTTTTAGATGGTGCCTGCCAGCTCGTCCGCCTCTCAAAACTTGCTTCGTTACCATATGACTGTAATGGTGCGGTAAGTTTAATTGTTAATGTTTTCATTTTCTACCGCCTTCTTCAAGACGTCCTGTAATTTATTTAACATATCATTCAAATTGGCGGCCTGTTTTCCAACCCTTGTTTCATACTTACCCACAACAAAGGTAGCGATTGGCTGATCTACGAACTGAAGTGCATTAGTGAATTCGTTTTCAAGTCTCTTTACTGAATTTATGGTATAACCCTCTCCTGCATTAGCCACTACAGGAGATTCAAAAGCCGAAACCAGATTTACCGGAGTGTCATCACGTACGGTGACCATGACATAATTTGGCAATGTTTTATTTGCAAACGAATTCTGTTTCCCCGTCGGCATGGATAAAGAAAAATCCTTAATAAAGAGCAGTGCACTCTCAATTGCATCTAAGCTTCCTAAATTTTCTTTCAGCTCAATCATATTGATGTTGGCATAACGATATAATGTTGCCGAGTCATACTGAGTTGTATCAAGATGAGCCGCTCCATTTGTTTCCTTATCCTGCAAATCATCCAGAGCAGTAAAATAATCATATTCCGGTATAATTTCGTGTGTTGAAATAGCATGTGCTACCTGTGCCGCCGCATCCACATTAAGTTCAGGATTATCAGCCACCATCCGACCAAACAGAGCAAGATCAAGTGAATTTTCTTCCAGAAGAATTTTCTTTATCTCCTCTTTGTCATCTTTATCCAACTTTTCATGTTCCGAAATATATTTAGCAAGCTTTGAAATCTGTCCCCGGCTAACCATAAGCAAGGCTTCTGTTTCTTTAATTCCCGTTTCTTTGTCCTTTTTTATTTTGATTTTTTTATCTTTTTTACCTTTTGGGGTAATGGCTTTAGATAAAGCATCAAGTGCCTTATTCCAAGCCTCTTTTTCATTCAGATGATAAGATTCTTGCAATTCCTGAGCTAACATTGTCGGTACTTGTTTAGTACGAGTTCCAATATCCACTCCATCTTCTGCAAATGTTGTTCTAACCGCCCGTTTCCAAGCCTGGGATGATACCCGAGCCCGGGTCACACCACCATAAAAAGCTGTCTTTGGTGCTCCGGTGTCATCACGATTAATATTGGAGGATGGTACTGTCTGTAATATATTAATATCTATATATAAATTCTTATTCATGATATATCTCCTTATTCTTTGTTTACAGTCTTTTTAAAGAAATGATAATACTGTTCACCCCAGCGCAAACGAACCTCATTGGCCTGACGATATCCCATCTGAAATTTATACAGATTTCCAGCTAAACAGGCATAATCAATTCTAATTGCGTACTTTTCTTTTTTTAATTTTCCCTTAATAATCTGTATCAAATGAACCAACTGATCAACCGCTGAGCTAAAATTTATGGTTCCCAATAATGCCTGAATACGTCGGTCGAGAGCTTCTCGAATTTTTTCATCCTGTCTTAAATAGTTTAAAACTTCGAATAATTCCAAACCACTTTCAGTATTTGCTCCAGCAGAAGAGAAAAATTGTTTCCGTGCAAAAACACAATAGTCTAAAGTCTGCTGATGTAATGCATACATTCTGATTGAAGCAAAAATAGCTTTTTCTGCACCGGTTGCTTTCCCCGTTCTGCTTAACCATTTTTCATCAAGATTACTCAAAAACACGGACCATATTTTTTGAGCTCTGTAGCTGTCAATTGATGATGTTGAACGCAAAGCAGATAAGGCTGCCTTATCCATATCCTGCGCACCATGATTATAAAGTTGGCTGATAATACGTTCAGTCGTCTTTTCAATTTCATATGCCATTAAAATCACCCTCCCTTTCTATCTTTTATTTAATGCATTATTTATTCCTGCCCGATATTTGTTAGCCGCAATAAAAATATTATTTCCTTCTTTTCCGGATATATCACGTGGTGCAATAATATCCAGAAAATCGTCCAATACTTTTAACGCAATTTTTCGCAATTCCTGTTTCCATATTTTCTGTTTTACTTCACGGTCATCTTCAACAGTCAATCCTGACAACCATTTCATAAAAGGTTCATTTAAATTATTATAAAATACCTGACTCTGTCTGCCTGCATAATCTTCGGCCTTCTGTTCGCCAAAACGAATTTGGCCAACTTCCATTAAGAATCTATAATACTTGCGCCCCACTTCCTGATTCAGTTCAACCATTTCTTCAATACGAACAGGCCAGATATTTTTCTTGTCTTTCGACTGATCAAATAAGACATCAGCTTCAATTCTTAAATTATCATCAAATTCCACCGCAGGTGATAACGATGTTGCCCCGCCATTACTGATAATTCCGGACGTATGCAAATTAATTAAACAATTTTCACCAATTATCTTTTGATCCTTTAAATAATTTAACCATTCAACACACATTGGTTTTTGGGATTCATTAACGCTGGAAATACCTACATACTGCCCAAAATTGTGCCACATTGCTCTACCAACACTATTCAATTGTCTGGTTGCTGGATAATAAATTTCATCCTTTTTACCTTTTCTCCAAATACTCATTGGCTCAATATCAAAAGTATTTCCGCTTTCAAAAGGCGGTAGGCCAGCACTAAAAATTTTGGGATTTTCATCTTTCCATTCTATATAAAGTAATCTTGCCCAGACAGAATACGTTTCTGCAAAATTATCAGGTTTAATTTGAGTCAATCGTTTCTTTACATATTCAGTAAGTTGCTCCTCCCAAACCGGTCGCTGTGGGACATATAGTGGTCTTGATGGATTAAAAAGGAGCATATTTAGCATAAAAGTCTCAAATAAATTTTTCCCTTGAACAAAAACAGGATTCAGTGTATAAAGCCATCCACGTGAATTAGGCATTTTATCTTTTGTTTTAATCTTTAATTGAGCTTTCGTCTTATCGGTAACACCTGCAAAATTCTGATAAGTAATTACCCATCGCACTAATTCATCCATAGGCATTTTATTCTTCATATCTGGACTCTTAGGCGAAAAAATGGCAATAGAATTTCCACTTTCTGAAACAAGACGATTAATCTGCATCAAAGACACAGTTCCTGTATTTTTAGCAATTTTCTTATTGTCCGGTACAAAGGAATCATACTGCTCTGCTGTTACCTGATAAAAGGGTTTTTTCCCAAAAAAGTCAAAGGATGCAATATTCCTATCTAAATATTTGAAAACTGCATTACTAAAATGACCTGCCTCATACAGATTCTGCCATGTTTTTACTAATGACATCATCAATCTTATCCTGCTCGGTTGATCACATTTTTTCAAATGCATCTTCTCATCTAAAGTTACCCAATCATATGGCTGATCACTTGAATCAATTCTGGTATAAACAGTAATCAGAATAGCTTCCAGCAGTCTCAGAATAGCCAGATCCTGTGCGTGCATCTCTCCGGCCAGCTGCCTGTACATTGCCGCATTTTGGAAAAGTTCTTTTATGGAGACCTTTTTTTCTTCATTAGTGCAGCAGTCTAATACTTTTATCCAAGGCTCAGTCACTAAATTAAAGCTTTCCATAATTAATTATCTCCCTCCTTTTTATAGCTCAAACCACTTTCAGACGAATATTCAATTTCATATCCCAAAAATTCTCCTTTCTTAGCTCCATTTAATACTAATGCCAGAGAACCTTTCAGCCAGGGACTTTCCCGCCATTCAGGAAAATGATGTGCAGTAATTGTTTCTAAATGGTTAATTGCTCGCTCAATATCAAGTGTCAATACATGAGGCAATCGTATAACTTCCTTTGCCAGCTTTTGTTCACTTACATTATCAACTTTAGTTCCATCATTAGCTCTATCAAGCAAATAGTATTCTCCTTCTATTTCTTTTAGAAGGATGACTTCAATACTTTCATCTATATCTCGAACGGCAGCAGACGCCTGATTATCATCTAACACACCTTTATCACGATAAAGCCAACGATGAATGGATAATCTTTCAGCCAATTTACTATTTAATTCATCAAGGTCGTCAGGATATATTGGTGAGTCAATTTGAAATGTTTCTGCTTTAATTTTTTCCCGTTCGAAATCTTCATCCAACTTTTCTTTTGCTTCTGCAAGATTTGGAACTTCATTATCTGTTGATTCATCATAAACTAATTGAACCAACCGTGAAATATCATCGGGAAGTGTGACTTCTGGTGTCAAAAAATATTCTGTTTTCTGCAAATAGTATTTTTCATATATGGCTTCATTAGCATCGCCATAATCATCGCCTGTTGGTTTCATGACATACAATTGACGTTTTTCCAGCCCCTTCGGACGAGAAATTGTATGCCTGTGCAAACGCCCGGCCCGTTGCAGTAATAAATCAATGGGTGCTATATCAGTAAATAAAACATCAAAATCTATATCCAGAGATTGCTCAAGAACCTGTGTTCCTATCACAATCAATTTTCTTGGTCGCTTCGCATTTTTACCAATCAAGCACTGTAATTCTTTTTCATGTTCTGAACGGTCGGTAGCCAAAAATGCAGAATGAAGGACTTTAACCATATATGGCTGCTTACAGGATGAAGATTTTGAATGTTCCCGAGCCAGCCTTGCAAATTCCTGAGCTCGTTTAACCGTATTTACAACGATTCCAGCCACTCCGCCATTTTCGATCCGTTTATAAACCTGAGCCAGTACATTAATCGGATCATCTTCCATATATTCGATATGCAGTTTTTTAGCTTTCCCTTTTGGGCCCAGATGGCTATATTGCTTGAGCTCTTTTCCATCCAGAATGCTTAACAATGGATAAGCTCGGTTATCCTTCCCACCTGATTCAGCTTTCAAGACTTTCTCAGTCCCATATTTCCCTTTTAAGTAAGAATTAATCAGATCCTTCCGTTTTTCATTAGGTAAAGTAGCCGACATCATAATCACGGGAACGTGATAGGCGCCAAGCCATTCAAGTGCCTTTTCCAGATAACTATTCATATATGCATCATAAGCATGAACTTCATCAATAATTACTACTTTATTGCTAAAACCAAGATGCCTGAGAAAAAGGTGTTTCTGCTTGAGTCCCATCAGAAGCAGATTATCAATCGTACCAACCGTAAAATCAGCAAGTATTGATTTTTTCCCTGAAAACCAGGAATTTACAGTAACAGTTCCCTCGCCTTTTTCATTCTCATCAGATTCAATATCTTCTGCCTTTGGAATATTTGTATATTGGGTATTCCAGTTAGCCTTTCCATGAAGCAATTGGATAATCGGCTTAAAACCTTCTATTTGGGCAATTTTTGACAACCAGGAATTGACCCTGTCAAACATGGCATTAGTTGTTGCCTGCGTAGGCAATCCAATATATATTCCCGTTCGCCCCGTCGCAAATGCCAGCTGTTCAGCAGCAGTAAGAGCTATCTCCGTTTTACCTATCCCCATCGCTGCCTCAATAATTACCAGACCTGGGTCAATTGCTTCTTTGATATGTTCTTCCATAGCCACTTGAATCTGGCGTGGTTTAAAGGAAAAATGCTGTTTATAGTAATTTTCGATATTATTTACTTCTTCCGGGACCCATGCATCATTAAGCAGCCAGGTCGAAATGCCCTTCTGGTAACGCTCATCCATGTCCAGATCGTCAAATCCACTATCCAAACTAATTAGATTAAACATTACCTTGCTGGAATCATCATTTAGGCATTCGCTTGAAGCCAGCCAATCCGCCATAATAAGAAGCCCCTCTAAAATTACGGCCTCTGGTTGAATCACTGCCGGCACTTCACTGATATCATGATAACCTGCTAAATCTAATCCATAATCAATCAGATTCTTTTGTACTTCTTTCCATCGATCCTGAATATTTTTATCTCGATCCGACTGCCAATAATTAGCTGTATAATGATCGAGCTGCCAGCGTTGATCTCTGTTTTGTGGCTTGCCATGATGGCCGCCAATGATAGCTGCCACCGTTTCATTTAAACCAGCCTTTTCCAATATAGCTTCACCAGCGCGGGTATGATTTGACTTACCGGGACTTTGCAGCTGCAAATCACTTAATCCAGCAAATGAACATTTTTCCAGACGTTTTATTAAATACTCATCAAGAAACTGATATTCACTGTTAATGAAACTCTTCGTACGGGTCTGAAATGCTGGGGTGGCCTTGCCAATATCATGTATATAACAGATGAACTTCACCAGTTTTGTTACTTCATCTTCACTTAACCGTCTTGTCAGAAAACGCTTCTGCCCATCACTGAGCCAATGATTATAGAGCCAATTTCCAACATTTTTGGTGTCAATCATATGCACAATCAAAGGGAGCCATAATGGAACTCCATTCTTATCAATCTTTTTCTTTCCCCATAATGCCAAAGCCTGCTGTGATAAAACACCCATATTCTCCACCAAAGTTTTAAATTAAATGTTATCTATTCTCACTTTATAAGTATAAACCGATTATATCTTTTTTAACAACAATTAACACAAAAGAGTAAAGTTCCGAATTGAGGGGGCTTCTAATTTATAATTCCAAAATTGAACCTACAACATAAAAATATAATAGTAAAAAATAAAAACACTTGATTAATCTTACTCTCTATTAGTAGCAATAAAGTTCCTTACCAAGGATTTTCAATCAATCAAATTGCCTTCCTCACCTTAAATTATTTTCATCTACTATCAGTATACAACCTCAAATGTGTGAAAAATCTCCCATGATAACACTTCCAACCATTTGAAATAAAACATCTTAATTGTTAACTCATTTGATTGGTGTTCAAATATTTAAATAATACTTTTAATAAGGTACAAAAATATAAAGTTAAAATGAACCAATAGTATAATAGATTCACAAAGATTATTCATATTCTCAGAAAAATCTATAAATCTTTAAGTAAAATTTTTGTACATCCTTATCCTGCTATTTACAGGCAGGGATCCCGTTCCCATTCCGCATGAACACGTCGCTTAACATAAGCATCGCAAGTAAGTTTAAAGTTCTACCCTAGGGGATAATGGCAAATAAAAAAAGACACCGTTTCAGGTGTCTAGTTTATTCAGCAACTTAGCTGCAAGCCGCAATTTCCTTATGGAAATCCTCCGGATTTCTTGTTTTACGGTCTGAAACATACAGCTTCCAGAGGATGAATCCTCGGGAAGCTGTATCCTCCCAGGACTTCCCAGCAAGTACTTTCGGCCCCATTTGGTAAATCGGAGACGATTTCAGCCCGCCTGCTGCTTCACTGCTGGTAAATCCGATGCCAGGCGTAACCTTTTACAGCCCGTCACCGAATTTACCAGCGTTCAGCGCATGCAGACTAAACTCACTCCGATTTCCTCAAATGGGTGTGTTTAATTAAACTCCTGGCTACCATTATTATGGGAATTCTTCGAATTTCCGAAAAAGATGACTTGTAGCCCGCAACAACAAACCATTGTTGTCGCGCATTTCACGGTTACGGAAGTTAAGCTTGTATTTTCTCACATAGCATGCTAACCCAGAAGCAATCTGGGAGGATAGAGGCAAATACAACGGTAAAAGTACATGACTCCCCAGCGTAAGAACAGAGATGCAAATACATACGAGGTTAATGCAGATTCAAGGAACGGAGGAAAATCCGGATTCAGGCTGTAGATGACTACGCCTGGATTTGGATTTTACTCCAGTGACGCAGAAGATGCGTTAAGATCGCTATGTATTTGTTTGCGAGCTTAACTTCCGTGTTGGGCATGTGAACGGGTGTATCCTCGTAAATTCGATGCACTCTTCCGCCCTGGACGGCGTCATCCGGTACAGACTCAGACCCCCAGCGTACAAAGTACAGCTGAGAACCTGAGCTGTACCGGTTCCTTGCCAGAACAAAAGCCTGCATCGAATTTACCTTCACCCCTATATCCATGCTGCACGAAGACAACGGCTTGTCTTCGTGAGCTGTACTCCTTAACGGTCTTAAAATCTGAAAGATTTCTATATCAAAAAAGGTACAGCTGGGAAGTTAAATTATCCATATGGTGGTCTGAAAAAGTAGAAAGGCAGGGGGATTTTCCTCCTGCCTTTCTACCCTCCCAGGCCGTTCCAGGCAAGTACTTTCGGCCCCATTTGGTAAATTGAGACGATTTTGCCCCATCTATGACTTCAGCTCGGATAACTCCGCCGCCAGCCGTAGCTGCCTACAGGCTGACACCGGAGTTATCCGGCTTCAGCCATATCTGAGACAAACTAGCCTCAATTTTCCTAAATGGGAAATACTGTCGTTTGTCCAACAACTCACGGTTACGGAAGTTAAGCTCACCATGACCTAACATCTCTATGAACAGGCGACTGGGAAGGATAGGAAGCAATAAAAAAGCTCACCATTATTCTTGGTGAGCTTTTTTATTCAGCAACTTCCTATCCTCCCAGATCGCTTCCAATCAAGTACTTTCGGCGTTTACAAGCTTAACTTCCGTGTTCGGCATGGGAACGGGTGTATCCTTGTAGCTATTGTCACTGTATCTGAAGGTTGTTCCTTCAAAACTATATAGAAGTATCACTGAAGCTCTTAGCTTCGGTCGCGTTGTGAAATCTTAAGTTAAGACCTCGACTTATTAGTACCGCATCGCTCCGCACATCGCTGCGCTTCCACTTGCGGCCTATCAACCTCATAGTCTATAAGGAGTCTTACTCATTTCTGATGAGAAGTCTCATCTCGGGGTGGGCTTCACGCTTAGATGCTTTCAGCGTTTATCCCTTCCGGATGCGGCTTTCCAGCCGTGCCACTGGCGTGACAACTGGTACACCGTTGATCCGTCCACTCCGGTCCTCTCGTACTAGGAGCAGCTCCCCTCAAACTTCTTACGCCCGCGATGGATATGAACCAAACTGTCTCACGACGTTTTGAACCCAGCTCGCGTACCACTTTAATGGGCGAACAGCCCAACCCTTGGGACCTACTCCAGCCCCAGGATGTGATGAGCCGACATCGAGGTGCCAAACCTCCCCGTCGATATGAACTCTTGGGAGAGATTAGCCTGTTATCCCCAGGGTAGCTTTTATCCGTTGAGCGATGGCCTTTCCACGCAGGGCCACCGGATCACTAAGCCCGACTTTCGTCTCTGCTCGACTTGTGGGTCTCGCAGTCAAGCTCCCTTCTGCCTTTGCACTCGTCGGCCGGTTTCTGTCCGGCCTGAGGGAACCTTTGGGCGCCTCCGTTACTCTTTCGGAGGCGACCGCCCCAGTCAAACCGCCTGCCTGAGATTGTCCGCAGGGTCGTTACTCCTCGCGTTAGAATCCCAGAACTAGAAGGGTGGTATCCCAACAGCGGCTCCACATCCACCTAAGTGTATGTTTCAAAGCCTCCCACCTATCCTGTGCGTCTACTTCCGAGATTCCGTCTCAAGCTGCAGTAAAGCTCCATGGGGTCTTTCTGTCCAGTCGCGGGTAACCTGCATCTTCACAGGTATTTCAATTTCACCGGGCCCCTCGTTGAGACAGTGCCCAAATCATTAC
>QFCH01002657.1_pt1:90000-277500 | contig 906530 bp, 810 predicted proteins | sample 5346071 | NCBI WGS metagenome assembly QFCH01 (sample SAMN09062255, study PRJNA434731) | Human gut metagenome, whole genome shotgun sequencing project. | isolation source: stool timepoint B chromium assembly | host: Homo sapiens | collected 2015
TCGTCATTCCCCCCTTTCTTTCCAGAGAGGGAAACGTTTCGCATGCTTCCGTTAATCAGCTTGTGCATACTGGCCCTTTGCAAGAAGAGAACATTCCACTTCATTCCTGCAATCTGCAAGGATTGCACCGTCCTGAGCCGCAGGTCTTCCCTCCCGAATATCAGAAGAAATTAATCCGATGGTTAAAGAACTTCCCTATTCTGTTCAATCAAACCACTCTTTTGTCTTATTCGCAAACTTAACCAGTGTAAGCATAACCGGGACCTCTGTAAGTACCCCTACCGTGGTTGCCAGTGCAGCCGGACTTTGTGTCCCAAAAAGCGCAACCGCTACAGCTACAGCCAGTTCAAAGAAATTGGATGCTCCAATCATACCTGCGGGAGCCGCAATATCAAAAGGTAACCCCACTGCTTTAGATGCGCCATATGCAATGGAGAAAATAAAAAATGTCTGTATTATGAGTGGCACTGCGATAAGAAGAATATGTAACGGATAAGACAGAATAACCTCCGCCTGAGATGTAAAAATAAGAATCAGCGTCAACAGCAATCCTACGGTAGTTGCATTATCAAACTTATGTACAAATACATTTCCCAGATACCTTTCCCCTTTGCGTGCTATCACCAGATTCCGCGTCACAACTCCCGCTGCCAGAGGAATCACCACAAACAGAAACACACTGAGAAACAGCGTGCTGTATGGTACCGTAACATTTGATACTCCGAGAAGAAATTTCACAATGGGTACAAATGCTACCAGGATTATCAGGTCATTGGTTGCCACCTGTACCACTGTATATGCTGGGTTACCATTGGTCAATTTACTCCAGACAAAAACCATGGCTGTGCAGGGGGCAGCTCCGAGCAATACCGCTCCGGCAAGATACTGTGTGGCCAGTTCAGGTGCAATGAACCCCTTAAAAATCACAAACAAAAAGAAGCTGGCTATTCCATACATTGTAAATGGCTTAATCAACCAGTTGGTTATCCACGTTATAAATAAACCTTTTGGATTTTTTCCTGCTTCTCTAATACTCTTAAAATCCACTTTTATCATCATCGGATAAATCATGACCCAGATAAGAGCTGCCATCGGTATGGATATTCCTGCAATCTGCATCTTCCCCAGAATCACAGGAAATACGGGGATAAATCTCCCGATTAACACCCCAGCCACCATACATAACAAAACCCATAAACTTAAATATCTTTGAAAAAGACTGATATCCTGTTCCTTCTGATTCATATCTTTTATACTCCTCTCCCACTCTGCAAAATGTGCGTTCTCATCAACATAAATCATCCTCTGCCAATGCCATGCAGGATGGACCGCATTTTAAATGCTCAACATAATTTTGAAATGCAGTCAGCGTTTCACAGTTAAGCGAGTAATAAATATTTTTCCAGACCCTCCTGCTTTTCACCAACCCACATTCTGACAGTATTTTCATATGATGGGATAATGTGGGCTGAGTAATCTGCAGGTTATCCAGCAGCTTGCATCCACACATTTCCCCATTCACCAGGAGTTCAACAATCTTGACCCGGTTAGAATCACTTAATGCTTTACACAGCAATGCAAAAACTATTGCATCCATTTAAAACCTCCTGACCGGCAATGCGTCACTATTACATTCTGCATCAAAAGTTTGCCAACAGCACAAGCAATCATGATATGTAACTCATATGATTAATAATCATTTTTCAGACTTGCCATAATTATCACATTGCCACTCATCTATGTGATGAATAATATCACATGAAATTGATGGATGTCAATATGATACGTATGCTCAAATCGTATGTTAGGTTATGGTTTCCAACCGCTTTGCTTCGCGCTGCTTAAATAATAAACATACCGAGTCTTCTGCTAGCAAAGAAAAATAAATTTATAACCATTATTCAATGCACACATTTCACGTATTGCCATTAAAAACACATACTAAAAAGCATTCGTCCTCTCCGGGACGAATGCTCGTGGTACCACCCTTATTCACAGAAATATCACTATTTCTGCCTTGTGTACATTAAGATATCTTATGCAGTCAAATGACTCCAATAATTAATCAACTGACTCTTTACATAAAGATACGTCCTAATGTATCCCTGCGCTGTAACGGGCGTCTCCCGTACGGCCTACCTATCGACCTGTCTGCTCCAAGACCATCTTCCGTAGACTATCCGGTACTCTTTTCCACCTGTGAGAGCTCTCTGTAACTTTCCAGTCTACGTACTCTTGTCAGCTTTTATAAGAATATGTGCTCTATCCTTATGTGGCATAAGGATATCATCCAACGTTGGAATGGTCAACATAGGTAATTGTTATCACCAGGAAATAGATTTTTATATGATCATTCATTTTTATACAATGCCTGTCATCATATCAATGCATACAAAAAACCCCAGAGATTATCCATCCCTGGGGTTTTTATTATCTTATTTATTAGTCTGCGCTGAATGGAAGCAGTGCGATAGCTCTTGCTCTCTTGATTGCGAGAACAATCTTACGCTGATGCTTTGCGCATGTTCCGGTTACACGACGTGGCAGAATCTTTCCTCTTTCGGAAACGAAACGACGCAGAGCTGCTACGTCCTTATAATCAACGGTGTCGATGTGATCAACACAGCACTGGCAGACCTTTCTTCTTGGTCTTCTTACTCTATCTCTTCTTACCATGATTCATATCCTCCAATATCATGTATCAGAATGGAATCTGTTCATCCGGGCTGGATGGTCCAAACTGATCGAAATTACCTCTTGTCTGACTGGGTTCGCTATCTGCAAATCCTGCAGATGCGACTGGATGTCCACCGCTTGTATTTCTCAGCGGAATAGCAATAAGGTTTGCTACCACTTCGGTTACATAACGTCTGGAGCCATCCTGTGCTTCATAGCTTCTGGTCGAATAACGACCTTCTACAAATACGCGTGTCCCCTTTTTTAACTGATTTCCTACGGATTCAGCCAAACCGCCCCATGCCACAACATTGATAAAATCAGTTAATTCTCTGGTTTCACCCTGCGGAGTGGTGTAAGAACGATTTACTGCAATACTGAAGGAAGCAACTGCGCGTCCTGTCTTTGTCGCACGAATCTGTGGATCTCTTGTCAGGTTTCCCAACACTTGTACTGAGTTCATAGCCGCACCTACTTTTTAGTCTTCCAGCTTGACAATAATGTGACGAATAATTTCTTCATGAATCTTGATGACACGATCAAGTTCAGAAATCTGAGCTGGATCTGCCTGGAAGTCAACTACTACGTAGTAGCCTTCGCGCTGCTTCTTAACTTCATAAGCCAGAGCGCGCTTACCCCATTCATCAACCTTGTCTACAGTGCCACCAATCTTCTTAATGACATCCTGTACCAGCTGAACTGCTGCTTTAATCTTTTCTTCATCAGCAACGTTCACAACAAACATGAGTTCATACTTATTCACTCTTAGTTCCTCCTTTCCGGACCTATGTCCCCTGCTTAACAGGGGCCAGGAAGTTGCCTGTCTGATAACAAGCTTTATTATTATACCTGACTCTATTCCTTTTTTCAACCCTTTTTTCTATACAATCAGAAGCATCCCTGTAGGATTACAATACATGTGTTACACATTGAAAACATAAAAAGCGAGATACCCTTGTGATATAGTTAATTCGTCAAAACAAACTTTTACCAAAGGAGTATCTCGCATGAACAGTATAACACAAGTTATGAAATTTCGTAGATCTATGGTCGAATATGCATTGAAGCATGGCGTCACTAAAACCGCCATCAAATACAATACATATCGCCAATATGTATATCGCTGGCTTCGACGTTATGATGGTTCACTGGAGTCCTTACGTAATAAATCCCGCAGGCCAAAACACCATCCCAAAGCACATACAGTTGCGGAATTAAAGCTCATTCAGGATATGAGGCGTCGAAATCCAGAGGCCGGGTTGGTGGTTTTCTGGGTAAAGCTCCGTCAGCGTGGATATAGCCGCTCAATTACCGGACTTTACCGTACATTGAAACGCATAGGGATGACTCCGGTGAAACCGCCTAACCCCAAATATGTTCCTAAACCCTATGAACAAATGCTGTATCCAGGGCAGCGCATCCAGATTGACGTAAAGTTTGTGCCGTCCGCATGTCTGACTGGTGAAACCAAAGGAAAACGCTTCTATCAATATACTGCCATTGATGAATTCTCACGCTGGCGTTATGTGGAAGCCTTTGAAGAGCACAGCACCTACTCTTCCATGATATTTCTGGTGCATCTCATTCAGGCTTTCCCGATGCCTATTGAGTGTGTGCAGACAGATAATGGCCCCGAATTCACTAAACGATTCACTAAAGCAAGTCTTGACGAAGATTTTACTCTTTTTGAGCGTAAATTAAAGGAACTAGGCATCAAACACAAAAAGATTCGTCCCTTTACCCCAAGACACAATGGGAAAGTAGAACGCAGTCATCGCAAGGATAACGAACGCTTTTATGCCACGCATTGTTTCTTCTCTTTTGAAGATTTCAGCAGACAACTCAAAAGATATAATTATAGAGATTATAACTGCTTCCCAATGCGGCCACTTGGATGGAAATCTCCAAAAGATACACTCCATGATTTCATCAAGTACGGTGTAACATATGTTTGACAAACCAACATTTTTCTATACAATCAGAAGCATCCCCCTATTCCTTTTGATTATTTCTGTTATGCACTGATTAGCATAGTGAAACCCATACTATTGGGTTTGAATTATCACTTAAATATAATATAATATAATATAATATATGTAATAACTATATTTTGTTCCTTAACTTTTTGCCTTTGATTTATTTTCATTGTACATAAAGGAGGCTTCTAAAATGTCTGTTATTGAAAAGCTGTTAAAAAAAGAAAACAAACTGTTAGCTGAACTTAAAAAATTGAATGGTGAAAAGGCAAGAAAAGGGAAAATAAAAAAACTCACAAAGAAGCTGGAAGAAATTCGTAGAAAACTGGATCAGGTTACCCGTAAAGAAGACGATAAACTGGCTCAGATCCGGGCTGAACAGGCTGTACTTCTTGCTAATGATGTTCTGAATTCCCTGGGTGCTCTTGGTTATGAATTTTTCGACAGCACCAGCGAAGAAGATATTATTGCGTCCCGGAGCCGTATTTCCGAATTCTTTAAGGATGATGAAACCCGGACCATTTTACAGAAGTTATTATATAAAGCCTGATCTGACCACATATCAGAATTCGCTTTACCCTGAAAAAGACTATGCCAAAGGAAAATCTTTTGTCATAGTCTTTTTGTATCTTCCTATACCCCCTGAATGTAAATAATATAACGCAATCTCCTCACCCATTTTTACCGGTTTCTCCCGCTGTTTTTCCCCTTCTTCCTGCTCCCCAGAACTACTTCTGAATTGTTATCTTTGTATGTATGTACAAGCACCATATCTTGTGATAGAATAGTTTAAAATATTTTAGACCCGGAGAGGGGTCAGTTGCCCTGCGGGGCTAGTTGTTTTACAGGAGGAAATAATGGCAACCTATATTAATGAACCAGCACATACTTTTAATGAATACCTTTTAATCCCGGGATATACTTCTTGTGAAAACATTCCGGCCAATGTATCCCTTAAAACTCCGTTGGTTAAATTTAAGAAGGGTGAAAAACCAGCTATTACACTGAACATTCCAATGGTATCCGCTATCATGCAGGCTGTATCCGGTGAAAAACTGGCTGTAGAACTGGCAAAAAATGGCGGCGTTTCTTTCATCTACGGTTCTCAGACCGCTGATGATGAAGCAGCTATGGTCGCAAGAGTCAAAGCGGTAAAGGCCGGCTTTGTACCAAGCGATTCCAATCTTTCCCCGGAAAATACACTGGCTGATGTTCTGGCACTTAAGGAAAAGACCGGACACTCCACTGTAGCTATCACAGAAGATGGCACCGCCGGCGGCAAGCTGGTAGGTATTGTTTCCAGCAGAGATTATCGTCCAAGCCGCATGAATCTGTCTGACAAGGTTGCCGATTTCATGACTCCTCTCTCCCAGCTGGTTACTGCCAAATATGGTGTAACCCTGTCTGAAGCTAACGACATTATCTGGGATAACAAGCTCAATTCTCTCCCGGTTCTGTTCGATGACGGAAAGCTCTATGGTTTCGTATTCCGCAAGGATTATGATTCCCACAAGGAAAACCCGAATGAACTGCTGGATGAAAATAAGCGTTTCATTGTAGGCGCTGGTATCAATTCCAGAGACTATGCTGAACGTGTTCCAAAGCTGGTTGACGCTGGCGCTGATGTTCTCTGCATTGACTCTTCCGAAGGTTATTCTGAATGGCAGAAGATTACCATCGACTGGATTCGTCAGCACTATGGTGACAAGGTTAAGGTTGGCGCAGGCAACGTAGTTGACCGCAACGGCTTCCTGTTCCTCGCTAAGGCTGGAGCTGACTTTGTTAAGGTAGGTATCGGCGGCGGTTCCATCTGCATCACCCGTGAAACCAAGGGTATCGGCCGTGGACAGGCTACCGCGCTGATTGAAGTTTGCCAGGCAAGAGATGAATACTACAAGGAAACCGGTATCTATGTTCCGGTATGCTCTGATGGCGGTATCGTATACGATCACCACATCACCCTGGCTCTGGCTATGGGCGCTGATTTCGTAATGCTGGGCCGTTACTTCGCACGTTTCGATGAATCCCCAACCGAAAAGAGAACTGTCAACGGCAGCGTAGTTAAGGAATACTGGGGCGAAGGTTCCAACCGTGCAAGAAACTGGGGCCGTTACGACCTGGATGGTTCCAAGAAACTGGCATTTGAAGAAGGCGTTGATTCCTACGTTCCATACGCTGGTCCGCTGAAGGAAAACGTAGCTAAGACCTGTGCAAAGATTAAGGCTACTATGTGCAACTGTGGCGCACTCACTATTCCGGAACTGCAGGAAAAGGCTGTACTCACCCTTGTTTCCGCAACCTCTATTGTAGAAGGCGGCGCACACGACGTTATCAGAAAGGAAAAGGATGGCTCTGACCGCTAAGCCCTGTTTCCTCTGTTCATAAGATAAGAAAAGAGAAAAAGGACAATTGTTCTTCTTCTCTTTTTGATTGCCTGAGAAGCCTGGCTGGTTCCTGTTTCTGTTCATTTTCCGGCAATATAAAACTCTGTGCCTTTATGCAAAGACACAGAGCTATTAATCTGTGGAGCCGGCAACAAGACTTGAACTTGCGACCTACGCATTACGAATGCGCCGCTCTACCAACTGAGCTATACCGGCACTGACAAATGATATTTTACTGAATCACCGACTATTTGTCAATATTAAGCATGATATCCCCAATGTGCAATGTCACGGCCGTCAATTCACAGTTTCCTGCATCGGCAGTAACGCCGGGAAATTATTTATGAGGTACTTTTGGTGTCTTGGATACCATGAACCCTGTGGCCTGCTGGTCAGCCATAATGACAATATCGGAAATCTGCACACGCAGAGGCCGGTCCAGTACAAAGGCAATGACATCAGCGATGTCTTCCGGATGCAGTGCATCCACCCCTTCATATACTGCGTCCGCCCGCTTCTTGTCGCCATGAAAACGCACTTCACTGAATGGGGTGTGTACAATCCCCGGCTGAATGGTAGTCACCTTGATATCCGTATCAATGGTATCGATACGGATCCCATCGCTAAATGTCTTTACGGCCGCTTTGGTGGCGCAGTAAACGGCAGCCCCTTTATAGGCATACAATCCGGCAGTCGAGCCCAGATTGATAATATGGCCGGTATTACGTTTTACCATGCCCGGAAGGAACGCGTGAGTCACCAGGAACAGTCCTTTGATGTTGGTATCCACCATCTGAATAATATCTGCTTCATCGGTTTCCTCATAAGATTCCAGTCCTCTGGCAAGACCGGCGTTATTAACCAGTACATCAGGAACTCCCATATCCTGTATAGCCTGCGCCGCCACCTGTTTAATGGCTTCGGCATCACGCACATCCAAAACATAGGTATACACTTCACTGTTGAACTTCATTTCCAGTTCCTGCTTCACTGCTTCCAGTTTTTCGCTGTTTCTTGCTGCAATGCCCAGGCGGTATCCCCGGGATGCCAGTACTTTGGCTGTAGCATACCCAATGCCACTGGTGGCTCCGGTAATAAATGCTGATTGACTCATGGTATCCCTCCTAAAAATTTATTCCTGTTGCCTTCATTGTACCCTATTTTATGCCAACATGGTACTATAAAGGAAATGTTCACTGGAAAGAAGGTCCCTTTATGAAAAAATCCGTACTCTGGCCGTTACTGATGGTATCGGCCCTCATGGCCGGCTGTTCGTTTTCTGATACCCCGGTCTCTTCTCCCTCCCCTGCCCCGGTTGTGCAGCCAGCGGCACCAGCCATTTCTGACGCCTCCGTGAAATGGGCAAATAAGGCCTCTGAAGCTTATGGGAATGGAAATAATGTGAAAGCCATTGAGCTGGCCGATAAAGCCCTCAAAGCAGATAAAAACAACTATATAGCCATGGCGTTAAAAGGTGTGGCCACTGCCATGCATGGCCATCCGAAATCCGGTGAGCAGATGATTCGAAAATCCCTGACTATGAACCCGCAGTATATTCCCGCGTATTATAATCTGGCTATTGCGCTGAAACTGCAAAAGAAGTATACGGAATCCACTCAGGCCTTTCAGAAGGTCCTTTCCGCTGACGCCAGGAATACCTGGTCCTACTATGGAATTGCCACCAATTACTCTGAACTGAGAAACAAGGATGAAGCTCTCAATTACCTGAAAAAGGCAGTATCCCTGGGAGGGCAGGAGGTTAAACAGACCGCTGCCACGCAGGATCACTTTTTCTGGCTGCATGGCGATCCGGATTTTGAAGCGGTGATACGATAAAAGCCAGGTAAATAGATGAGCTGGCGCTCATAAGCTGTAAGCCTCCGGTCAGGGCCTTACCCTCAAATATCAGGCTGTGCAGAAACTGAAAATTTCTACAAGGGACGGATACTGCGTATTGCTTCTTTGTATAAAACATCAGGATAACGTGCCTTCCTGTATACGTTCATTCGTATTCTTTTTATCCTGATAAAACACAAACCCCGGAAAGAATCTGATCTTCTAAGATTCTTTCCGGGGTTTAATCTGCAGAAATCGAAAACATCATTCTTATATCAAGAGCGTAAGTTCATCCGTTTTTCTAACATCTGTTAGTCTGATCTGTCAGACGTGAGGCGGCTCCTTTATTCTGCCATTTCCGCCATTTCTTCCCATTTGTTGTACAGTTTTTCCAGTTTCTGTTTTGTCTGGTTATATTCCGCCATAATGGATTCATAATTTTCCGGTGTCTGGTTCATTTCCACCGTCAGCATTTTCAGCATGGCTTCCTGACGCTGAATCTCCATCTCAATGTTATCCATCTTTCGGGAATCCACTGGTTTTCTGGGCGCAGGAGCCGCTTTAGACTCAGCTTTTCTTTCGGATTTTTTCTCTTTCGCCGGTTCCTTTTCCGGCAACGATTTACCGGAAGAGGACGCTGATTCCGCTTCCATACGATCCCGCTCGTATTCTTCCAGATTTTTCTTCTTTTCCCGATAGTAGGAGTAATTCCCCAGATATTCAATCAGCTTACCGTTTTCCATCTCCAGAATCCGGGTGGTCACCCGGTCAAGGAAGTAACGGTCATGAGAAACGATAAGCGATGTGCCTCCAAAAGCAGCCAGGGCCTGTTCCATGATTTCTCTTGTAGGAATATCCAGATGGTTTGTCGGTTCATCCAGTATCAGGAAATTCGGCTTCTCCAGGAAAAGCATGAGCAGTGTCAACCGGGCCCTTTCTCCCCCGGAGAGGAGGGATACCGGTTTAAATACATCATCTCCCCGGAAGAGGAACATGCCCAGCAGGTTACGTGCTTCTCTTTCCCCCATATCGAAATCATTTTCAATCTGTTCCAGTACGGTGTACTCGCTGTTCAGCCGGTCAAGTTCCTGGGAATAATATCCTGGTTTTACCCGGTTTCCAATCTGAATAAATCCGCCGTCTGCCCGCTTATCGCCCACGATGAGCTTGAGCAGTGTGGACTTACCGGCACCGTTAGGTCCAATCAGCCCTACTGACTCGCCCTTCTTTATGTGCATTGTCAGGTCCTTAAAGATGACATGATCACCATAGGACGAGGTAACGTGCATAACATCAAGCACTTTTTCTGCACATTCAGCCGGCTTTTCAAACTGGAAATGCAGAGACTGCCGGTGTATCGGTTTTTCAATCCGTTCCAGACGGTCAAGTTGAGATTGTCTGCCTCTGGCCTGTTTCGCCTTAATTCCCGCCTTATATTTTCGAATATATTCTTCCGTTTCCCGGATATGTTCCTGCTGCTTTTCATACGCCCGTTCCTGAGCTTCTTCATTAAGGGCCTTAACCTTTGTGAACTGCGTGTAGTTGCCACGATATGTATGAATCTGATGATTTTCCAGATCAATAATCCCTGTTGTAGTAGCATCCAGAAAATACCGGTCATGGGACACCATAAGAATACCGCCACGATAAGATTTCAGATATTCTTCCAACCATTCCAGCATCCCCATATCCAGGTGATTGGTTGGTTCATCCAGAAACAGAAAATCCGGATGACGAACAAATGCAGCCGCCAGATTGATTCTCACTTTCTGTCCTCCGGAGAATCCATGGATATCTCTGTCCCAGTCCGCGTCAGAAAAGCCAAGTCCAGTCAGTATCTTTCTCGTCGTGGCTTCATAATCATAGCCCCCCAGATATTCAAACCGTTCTTCGGTCCTTCCATACGCTGCCACCAGTTCCTCATCGTGACTGGTTTCCAGCTTCCGTGCCAGTTCTGCCAGTTTATCCTTGTAGTAAAGCACATCTTTCCATGCCAGTTCCATTTCTTCACGAAGTGTCTGGCTCTCATAATTGAAGTCCTGTCGGAGGTAACCGATAACGGCTCCAGGGCTGGTGGAAACAGAGCCCTTATCATAATCCTCCTGCCCCATAAGACAGCGAAGAAGTGTGGTCTTACCAGCTCCGTTGGCCCCAACCAAGCCTATGCGTTCTCCGCTTCTCACTTCGAATGATACATTTTCAAATACAGTTTTTATTCCGAAGGATTTGGATAATCCATTGATTTTTAATACTGCCATTATCAGTTCCTGTGTTCCTTATTCTAATATGTCCGCTTTAATCGCAATAACAATTTCTGAATCTGCCCTGTTTTTATTATGGCTTTGAAATAACCTTCCCAGAATCGGGATATCGCCCAGAACAGGAATCCTTCTTACGGATTCATTCTTTTCATGATCAATAAGTCCCCCGATGGTAATAATCTCTCCCGATTTGATTCTCACCATGGTCTGCGCTTTTCTCGTCACAATCCGGTAGGCTTTCATTTCCGGTTCCAGATAAGGTGTGGAAACCTCCGCCTCAATCCTTGCCGTAATTTCATCATGTTCACTGATTACCGGAGTATATGACAGACTGATGCCTGCCTCTTTGTACTCAATAGTTGTAGTCGTTACCCCGTTCTCAATATGATCGACAAGGACCGGAATCTCGCTGCCGATTAATATTTTAGCCTTTCTTCCGTTCAATGTCACGACATTAGGCCGCGCAAGGACTTCCGCCTGGCCTTTGGATACGAGAGCGTTCAGCCGTGCCTGAAAGAAAAACGTGTAAGGAGCCCCTGCTACTGACTTTCCGTAGGAAATCCCCGCATATCCTTCTGGCATCTTCACATATCGCCTGCCGGAATGTTTGCCTTCCCCTTCTTCATAGGGAGCGCTGCCGGTAAGGCTCTTGAAGTCCCAGTCAATGCCCAGTTCCTTAGTATGGGATTTATTGACTGCCAGTACCTGGGCTTCCACCTTAGCCTGCCGTTCCGGCTTATCCAGTGCGGATATAAGCATCTCTGCTCCCATAAGCTCTCCCGGAGACGCCCGGACAACTACCAGATTGGCTCCTGCGTTGGCTGAAGCACTTCCTGTTTTTAATACCGTCTTAAGGTTCTCCGCCACTTCTTCCGCATCCGCATAGGACAGGTAGAAGCATCGTACGGAACCGGCCGACTTTTCGCCGCCATCACCGGCTACAAACAGTGTGTCCCCGGCATCCCTTATCTGCAGACCACCAGTGTCCGCCACATGCCGGATGGCTTCCATAGGGGTGACATTCTCCAGGTCTGCCGTTATGGTCTGTGAAATTTGTCCTGACAGAACAATATTTTTTCCTGTCATAGACGCCAGTGCCTGCAGTACCCCTCCAGCCGGTGCCTGGCTGACATGAAGGCTGATTCTGCCATCCGCATTCCTGCCCTCCTCTGCCGCAGCAGAGGGTCCTCCCAGGGCAAAGCTCAGCCAGAGCCCTGTCAGTAAGCCTGCAATGACAGCTGCCGCCTTTCGGCTGCTGTGCTCAGTGATACGGAATTCCCCATTATGTCTGTAACCTGCCATTTTCCCCATTTATCCCCTTTTTTCAATGTTCTGGTTGTCCCCTTATAAGTCAGTATGGCCCGCTTATCCTCACCCATGGATAACACACCGGCCAGCCTGGGAATTTCTTCCTCTGTCGTATGTACAGGTTCCGCCTGTACTTCGGCCGCCCCCGTATTCCCGCCGGCAGGTGTTTCTTCTGGTCCCACATTTTCCATAGTTGTTTCCCCAGGCAATACCTCACTGAAATGAAACGGGTCTGTCGGCGGTCTGGCACGCAAATAGAGAGCTGTATCATATACACGCACAGCCCTTCTTTGCCCGTTACTATCCTTTTCGGTATCTGTATATTCATTCTCTTCCCGGAAATCAGATGCTGCCATGGTCTCCACTTCTTCCTGTTCGGACAGGGAGAGCACAGAAATTCCCCCGAGCACAAGCAGCAAAACCCCAATTCCCACTGCTATCCATTTCCTTTGTATCTGCATGAACTATTTACCGCTCATGTACCCCTTCAAATACGAATGCATTATTTTTTTATAAGTTTCAACCCCTGGCTGATCAAACGCATTAATCCCTGCCAGTCCTCCTTCATAGGCTACAGTGAGCATGAAGAAATAAAACAGGCCCCCCATCGTCCGGGGAGTAACTGCAGGTAATGCGATGTGACAGCTCATCCGCTGTTCCGAAGCCAGTGCTTCTGCATTTGCACGCTGCGCTGTTTTCATTATCCTTCCGATATCCACTGTACCGGTTATATTTCCTTCCTGACAGTGTACCGGCATGGATGTATCCATGTTCTGCACGGTAATAAACTGAATCAGCTTATTATTTTTGCCTTCCTGATGTTCCTGAGTCATGGAATGCATATCCGTAGTTCCCAAAGAAGGCACCAGCGTGCGGCCGTAGTGAATCGTTTCCCCCTGGCGGTTCTTTGCCTTTCCTAGAGATTCTGCCATCAGCTGAGCATACCAGCGGCCAAAGCTGTTCAGCCGGTCCCCATAGGGCATAACCACTTCCGCTGTCACGCCGCGCGAAACGGTGGCCAGATAGCGGAAAAGGGCCAGAGCCAGAGCAGGATTTTCTTTCCAATCCTTCCCCTGACAGGCCTGGTCACACTCTTTTGCGCCTTGAATCATTTCCTGATAATCAATCCCACAAAGGGCACAGAACACAATTCCCACCTGGGACAGTACACTGAAACGTCCGCCAATCCCTTCAGGAACCGAAAAGTGCATCCAGTGTTTTTCCTGCGACTGACTGAGCAAAAGACCATGCTGTTTATCAGTAATTGTAATAACTTCAACATGACATATGGCAGACAATCTGGGATACAACGCATAAAAAGCACTCATTGGTTCAATAGTAGAACCGGATTTTGAAATAACCAGCAACACAATATCCAGTTGCTTTTCCGTTGTCTTCGCCTTTCCTTCCAGGTAACGAATAAGTGCAGAAAGACTTTCCGGATCTGCATTCTGCCCGGCAAAGAATACCTGAGGCAACTGCCTCTCGCTGGCCAGCCCCATGTTCCAGTACGGTCCGCAGAATGCATCAAACAGCGCCTTGTTCCCCAGATATGAGCCGCCAATACCGATAGATACTACCACATCAATCGATGTAGCCGATGCTTCAAGTTTTGCCAGCTGCTGCCGTTCCTTTTCATCCATAAGCAGATCTTCCGACAGAATATACGGTAAATGCGGAAAAAGGACCAGCTCTCCGGTCGGTCCTTTTCCGTCTCTGCGGATGGTTTCAACGTCATTTACTGCCTGTCTTATTGCCGGCATGGCTTTCTGTATATCCTGATCCTGCAAATTCCAGTTTTCCCCATACATATAGCCACAGTCTGCTGACAGTAAATCTGAAATCCTCCAATTCATAAACTAAAAAATCTCCCTTGTATGCAATCCCCTGGTCATTCGGTTAAAATCTGAAATCTTTGGGTTGAATATAAATCTTTGTTTCTCTATCTTTTTCACGGTATTCAATCCACCCATAGAAAGAATGCATATCACGATAATAAGTGTAATCGAGATGTTCCAGTTTATGGTTGGATGTGCCATAGGTATAACCTACACTGACCGCGTCCAGCGGAGTCAGTTGTACCTTGACACCAAAAGACAGCGGTCTCTGAATGTCGTAGGTATCAAAGCTGTATGGTGTCTGTCCATTCAGATTATTATTGGTGTAATTAATCCAGGCCGCAACCGGACCATATCCGCCATTGATTCCCATAGAATAATAGGCATTATTCCGAATTGTGTCATTATAGTCATAGTAATCCTTGCGATATCCGGCACGCCAGCTAAAGGCCATATGCGGTCCCATGGGAATCGGATTATGAGAAATGTAGGCATCCCAGTCCTTATGGGTTCCCTTTACATCGCCTTCTTCCCAACGGCCCACTTCCCCGGTAAACCCAACAAAGAATTCAGTTCCCGGAATATAGAAGTGATTAGAATCAAAAGACAGGGATGGTTTCTTTTCTACCCATACATGATCATCATTAAGACTACTTTCTTCCTTTGCATAATGCAAACGGAATGTTCCTGGCCGCGTATTCCATTTAAATCCGATATCCGGCTTAAACCCAACTTTAGTGTAATAAGCCATCTGTGCATAGAAGGATACGCCGGATGACAGTCCTCCCATCGGAATAGTGATACTGTTTTTCAAGCCAATCCCATTATCGCTGTCATATGTCGGACGCGGAATAAGTGTCCACATATTTACGTTGGAATCATCGGGAATCAGTGAGCCGGTATAGCTGGACATGGTAAGGAGTCTTGTGTTCTTAATGAACAGGCTGACATCATGTGCCATATAGTGATCTCCCGGATAAATATCGATGGAATCCGCTTCAATTCTATAGTCAGGCACTTTAGCTATAGCGTGTTTGGTGGTCAGGAAACCTTTTTGAACCACTATCTTATTTTCTGCACGGTTATAAACTCCCGATTCGCCGGCAAAGTAATAAACACCCTGATCCCAGCCTCTGAGTTTAATGAACCGGCCTATAGCCGCATTTCCGTCGTAGGATGCGCTGTCAGCCTTCATATAGTCCGTTGGTGTTGTATACAGGACTTCCCCTGGAATCATGTATTTCTGTGTCTGAGTATTCCCGTATGCATAGGCAGTCTGGTATCTGTCTTTCTGCTGATGGATATCCACGTCACCAAAGGCAGACACCTCTCCTGTCGTATTAGCATACTGCATTCTGTCCGCTGTAATGTACAGTGGATTTTCCGCGGAAATACTGCTGGCCCCGGAATTCTGTTCCTTAAGGCTTGCAGAATATTCCACCGGGGAATATACCAGAGCGCCATCGTTATAGGGAACATAATAATTTTCCCATGACTTTTCTTCCGGATTAATAAACGGGTTATTGTCCTTTAAATCGGTTGCTTCCGGAAAAAGGTAGTTCTTCGACGGTTTCGCTTTCTTTTCTCCGGTAAGGCTGGTTACCTGTGGAGTAAACCCTATCGAATCTGAGGCTTCTGCTGCAGATACCGAAAGTATTCCCGTACAAACGGACGCTGTCAGCAGAGCTGCCTGAACAAATTTATGCATTTCTTACAATTACCACGGACGTTTTATCTTTATTATCCGTCTTTGTGGTATCCTCCATTACTTTCTGACTGGTCTTTTCTGCTGTTTCCTTCACAGTTTCTTTCTTATCCGCTGCCTTTTCAGCTGCCTTATCTACTGTGCGGGAAACCTCTGTATCACTTATATTAGCGCTTCTGGACACGGACGAAGAAACATTCATTTCCACCGGAGCCCCCGGCTTCATTTCCATGCCCTTGGTTGTTACCGCTTCGCTGGTCTGAATATACAATTCAGTCCCTGCCGGAATATCGACATCCTTGCCCTTTACAAAGAAACCGCCAACCAGACCAATCGGTCCCAGAGCCAGCGCGCCAATAGCGGACGCGCCTACAGCAGCTGCCTGCATCTTAATCTGTTCCTTAGCTTCCGGTCCAAGTACGGTAGGAATAGTATCTTCATCGATAGAAATTACCTGATCGAAGGAAATTTCCAGGGAACCGCTGCGACCAAAGAACTTTGGGCCGTTTACTTTGGTAATAACCCCAGAACCCTGTGCACCACGCGGAAGAACCAGCACATTGTCCACAGTGACATCTTCCGCTACGGTGAAATGTACCGGATCTCCTACCTGGTTGGTCTTGCTGCTGACTTCATCGTTCAGGGAAATTTTGAAGACTGTATTTTCCGGAAGAGTAACTGTGGTCAGTTCATAGTGATTATCCCCATATACAGCCTTTTCCAGTGCGGTGACACGGGACGCCAGTCCGCCAGTCTGTTCCTTGCCGAAAACAGTGCTATCCAGAGTATCTACACGGCTGGAAAGCGGATCCTGTTTAATCTTATCGGTCAGATAATATTCCAACGTATTGACGCGGGTATCCAGTGATGGCTGACTGTCATTATCACTTCGGATCACTTCGTTATACAATCTGTCAATCCGTGTATCCAGTCCCTGTCCTTCGGTTGCCTTTTCATCTGTGGAACCGTTAATTTCCGTGTCCAGGGAATCTATACGTTCAAGGAAAGAACCATTCTGAATAGAACCATATACCACTTCATCCAGACGATCTGCACGATTGGTCAATGTGGATGGTTCCGCCGCCATGGACGGGAAGGAGAGCACCAATGCTATCCCTGCAGCTAAAACCGCTTTTTTCATTTATTATGCCTCCTTAAATCTTAACATCAATATTGGCTGAAACACCGACACCCTGCACTCTGGAAAAAGATGTCGGATTTACACTATCCATAGGGATAAGACCATTAATACGGAACAGGCTGCTATTCCAGGCTATCTGAATCTGCCCTACGGCCTTAACCTTTTCCACCTGTTTAGACGGGCCGATTACCTGCGCTGCACCAATGTACTGTTTATTGCCAAGACTGACAATCGGAACGACTTTGGTTGCATAGTTTGTTCCAGCACCTTCCTTCATCATTACGGAATTGATGGCGCTGTTGATTTTATCGCCATACTGAGTTACCAGCCAGCTGATTCCTCCAACTTTAGCTACCCCACCTAAAACACTGCCCAGATTAAAGGCAGATACATTGTTAATTATACCTGTACACAGAAGTGCAACCGCCAGACAACCTGTAACCGCTCTTTTCATTTTTCTGCTGATTTTCATTAGTAATGCCTCCTTTATAATTATTTAGAAGCTATTTCTTTAATTATACGTTAGTTGGCTTATTGGCGCAAACATTATAAAAGAAAGGGCAAGGCATAAATCCGCTTTGCCCCTGGGCTGTGCAATCCCTGCCAGATTACACCGGAGGGGAATACATGGAAGAGCGAAGATGAGCTTCGCTCAGGGACCGCAGGTCTTCAGCCCAAGACTGTGCAAAACATATGGTTTGCAAGGAGGATAAAATGGAAAAATCTGGTTAATGAAATGCAAACAGGAATCCAGAGTAAAAAAGATTCCTGCCTGATTTTTTTGATAAGAAGCCGAAGACTTCTTATATAAGGAGCGTGAGCTCAACCGCTTCTTCTCTGAAAGGGAAGCCATCGGATTCTCAGGCTGAAGGCCGACGTTTATCGTCAGACGGTCAGATATGATAGTCTCTGGAACCCCTTCCGATTTCCTGTGGTCTGACGTATAACCCTCTTCCTGTGCCAATATAAAATACCGTGCCTGAAATTCCCTGGTTCGGGTTCTTTCGGGTACGGTATTTTATTTAATGGTTAATCAGCGCTTAATCTGATTAATATCTCATCTTTTCAAGTCCAGGCTGCTTCATAACCTTTGGCTTGTTCATCTTGTTGTATGCCTGAATCATCATAGCACATTCAATACGCTTTTTCTGAATTTCACAGGTCAGATGATACGGCTTATGCATATCGCCTGCATAGGATTCATTGTTGGCATGGCATCCGCCGGAGCAGAAGAACTTAGCCCAGCAGTCTACACATTCCGGCTTGCTCAGAACATGATTATCTCTGAATTCCTTCATCATCTTCATGTTCTTCAGCCCTTCGTATACATTGCCGATAACGTATCCATCTCTGCCCACAAACTGATGGCATGGATAGATATCGCCATTAGGAACTACAGCCAGATATTCATGACCGGCGCCGCATCCGCGAAGACGCTTTGGAAGGCACGGGCCCTTCCAGAGATTCATATTGAAATGATAGAAGAAGAACGGTTTTCCTTCCGCTTCTCTCTGAATGAATGTATTAGCCAGGCGTTCATATTCCTTCTTTACTGCCGGAAGGTCTTCTTCCCGGATGGCGTATGGTTCATCTTCATTGCCCACTACCGGTTCCATGGATACGGCAGGGAATCCCTTATCAATCATATCCAGAACATCGTCGGTGAATGTATCCATATTGCGGCGGGTAAATGTGCCGCGTACATAATATTCTTCGCCGTTGCGGTGTGCTACGCAGTACTGAAGATTCTTCAGAATCTGATCATAGGTTCCTTCCCCATGAACTCCCGGACGCATAGCATCATGCATTTCCTTGCGGCCATCCAGAGACAGAATCAGGCTGATGTGGTTATCGGTAAGATATTTTACCTTTTCCTTATCCAGAAGCATACCATTGGTTGTCAGGGAAAGTTTGAACAGCTTATTGTGCTTCTTTTCCTGTTCACGGCAATAAGCGACTGTCTGCTTTACCACATGCCAGTTCATCAGCGGTTCTCCGCCGAAGAAATCCATTTCCAGGTGCTTTCTCGGACCGCTGTGCGCAATCAGGAAGTCTACGGCGCGGCGTGCCACATCAAAGCTCATAAGCATGCGCCACTGGCCATAACCGCCCTGTCCTGCAAAGCAGTATTTACAGCGAAGATTGCAGTCGTGAGCGATATTGAGGCAAAGTGCCTTGATAATCGGACGTTCAGATACAGCCAGCTGATAATTATCTACCATAGGTGCAAACAGAATCTTCTGTTTAATCAGTTCATCAATTTCATCCATGTCTTCATCGAGCTCGCTGGCCTTATAAGTCCCATCCAGACGGTTATGTACTGCTTCTCTGTTTGTGCCATTATAATCCGCCAGCACATCGTAGGTCATATCATCCACCACGTGAAGAATAGCACTATTAACGTCCATAACAATGTTCATGCCATTTTGCTTAAAGCGATGAATCATTGGTTCTACACTGCTTTTCATTATCCTCAATATCCTCCAAACTCATATATATGAAATTCACCGTCATGGTGAATCAAAGTAATCATTTATGCGGCGCTGAAGAAAGCGCCGCATAAATTCCTCCAAACATCCGCAGACAGGTTATCCCCTATCCGCGCGGGTCAGGAAAATTATTCTTCTTCCTGCTGCTGTTCGGTGCAAGCCAGGTTGCCAATTGTGCAGCTGGTCTTGCATGCGGACTGACAGGATGTCTGGCATTCACCACAACCTTCAAACTTCATGGTATCCTGCAGTGAATTATGATTGATAGTAACGATATGTCTAGACATAAAGTAACACCTCCTCCCTGTATCTAGCTTATGATATCATAATTCATTTTTAGCGTATACAGGAAAATACGAAAAAATGAATTTACAGGGGAAGAATATTTACAAAATGAGGTCAGATTCCTCGGTTTCAGGCCATTTCCTCACCAGTCCTTAATTATAAGAAACTCAGATACTTCATGCGGTAATCCGAATTTTATTCGATAAACACTGATGATTTTAACCATTCCCATATGGCATTTTATGAAAATTTACGTAAATCAATGATTTTTTCGTCAAAATCATTTGACATTAAATTTCATGCCTGCTATACTAATCTACGTTGACGGGGCATAGCGCAGTTTGGTAGCGCACTTGGTTCGGGACCAAGGGGTCGCAGGTTCAAATCCTGCTGCTCCGACCACATGCGGGTGTAGCTCAATGGTAGAGCGCCAGCCTTCCAAGCTGGTTACGAGGGTTCGATTCCCTTCACCCGCTCCATTTTTTTGTAAAGACCATCGGTAATCCGGTGGTCTTTTTGTTTGCCCTGTTTCTCCCATAATAAAAAGCTCTAAAGTATGTATTCCACTTCAGAGCTTTTTATCATTATATTATCAACAGTCCTTATTCTCCTGGCTCAGTTTATCCGCGATTCTCTTTCCGGTTTCTGTGGCAGCCAGTCCGGCAAGACTTGTTTCCCTGAGGGATACCGGCATGAGTTTGCCGATTTGATCCATAGCAGCGACTACTTCATCTACCGGAATCTGTGTTTTAATACCCGCCATAGCCATTTCTACAGCCACCAGGGTGTGCACAGCCTCAAATCCATTTCTCTTAACGCAGGGCACTTCCACCAGTCCGGCTACCGGATCACAGGTAAGTCCCAGAATATTCTTCAATGCCAGAGCAATGGCATTTTTCATCTGTTCTGTAGTACCTCCCAGCAGATCAATAGCTGCCGCTGCTGCCATACCAGCCGCTGTGCCGCACTCTGCCTGGCAACCGCCAACCGCTCCGGCTATGGAAGCGTTTTCCGCAACCACATGGCCGATTCCGGCCGCTGTAAACAGCGCACGGGTATAATCATAGCGTTTAGCCCCTACATGTTCACCTACCGCTGCCACTACCGCAGGAACAATACCGCAGGAGCCAGCTGTCGGACAAGCTACGATACACATCATTTTGGCATTCGCTTCTGCTGTTGCCACTGCGTAGGCGGCCGCTCTCTTGGCAAGAGGTCCCAGCAGCAGCGGTTCTTTGTCATACAGCTTTCTCGCGTCGCCGCCGACCAGTCCACTCCTTGATTTACTGTGGTCCCCCAGGCCACGGCGTATGGACTTCATGAATACCGGAATGGTTTCATCCATCTGCTTCCATACGTCCTGATAAGCCCGTCCGGAAGTTTCGGCTTCCAAGCGGCACGCAATGATTCCAGGTGAAACTTTTTCTGCATCCGCCAGAGCCATCAATTCCTGAATTGAATGATAACTTTTCATCGCTTTTTACACTTTCTTTAATGTCATTACATTTACTATATTCGGGTTACATGCAAGAATCTTCTGCTTGCATGCTTCGGTTATAGGATCGTCAGTATGAATAATCATAACTGCATCCACGCCCTTATTCTTTCTGAACACGCGCATATTGGATATATTGACATATTCATCTGCCAGAGCACGACTCACACTGGCCACAATACCAGGTACATCCTTATGATGAGTAAGCAGTGTATTTTCTTCGCCGGTAATCGCCACTGCGTATCCATTGATGGACGTAATCATCACACGTCCGCCCCCCAGAGAACGTCCTACGACTTCCACCTTGCGATCATTTGTCCCATACGCAAGGATTTTGGCTGTATTCGGGTGCCCCGCATCTTCTTCTGAAAAGAAAAAGTGAATTTTAATTCCATTTTTACGTGCTGTTTCAATAGCATTCCGGATTACAATGCTGTCCGGACCATACCCCATAAGACCAGCCACCAGTGCTTTGTCGGTACCATGTCCCCGGCCGGTTTTGGCAAAGGATCCATACAGGGTAATATCTGCTGCTGTAAGTTCATCATTCAGAATCAACCGTGCCAGCTGTCCGATACGGGCTGCACCAGCCGTATGTGAGCTGGACGGACCAATCATAATCGGCCCGATAATATCAAAAATCCCCATTTTTACGCCATCCTTTTACATCCAGTGAGAAAGGTCAAAATCTTCCCCAATGGCTTCTCTAATATAAATCCTGGCAATGTACATACCCATCAGGGTAAGTGATGATTTTCTGAGCATACTGCTGTCCCAGATGTCCTGCATGACTGCCAGGTCCTTGTCTATGCGTTCCAGCGTATGATGCATTTCCTGGCGGTCATAGGTAACCGGACGGGAATGCATGAGCGCGGTCAGTTTGCTCCGTGTAGCATAATCATCGATTTCATATTCATCAAAATAACGGGAAAGCATGGAATCATCCACAACCACCAGCTTATAGTAGGAATTATATAAGCTTTCTGTAAGCATTCCCGGCCTCCAGTGTGGGTATACGGAAGTGAGTTCGCTCTTCATGCACCCGCGGAAAGAGAATACCAGTGGATAGGAATCCCGGAGAATCTGTCCAAATGGAACTTCCTTGTTTTCCAGGGAAATACAATACAGATATTCCAGCTGCTGGTATCCGCTGTATTCATCCGGGAGCGGCATGGAAATGAACGGAGTAATATATTTCTGTGTATATTCACGAAGTGCCCGGGCATTCACATTACCGGTATTGCGTGAATAATGGAACAGGAGAAGCAGTGCCAGAGAACGGAAATGGGTCATTTCCATACGAGGCATCGCTTTCAGTGAATCATAGGCCAGTATGGTTCTGGTTTCCGAACGAGTCCCCATGGCCACATCATTGAATGCATCCTTCACCATGCCCAGGACAATGTCATCAGGCATCATCACATAGGTACGCTGAGCGTTCTGCAGTGCTTCCTGGACCATAATATGATTTAAGGTATCGCAGGCTTCACGAGGTGAAGTAACCGGCAGATTGGAAATCAGGTAATGAGTAACCGTTCTTGCATCCTGCGCTACCGTTCTGGTAACTGAGCCATACCGATTCAGGAAATGACGCACAAAATATTCTTCCAGTTCCGCAGGATCCGTGATGGAATCATGGATTTCCGGCTCAGGTTCCATTCGGAATCCAGGCCCACGGAAAGATTCAGTATCTTCCATTGCAGGATGTTCTTCATCCTGCACACTGGTAAATTCTTCTTTTGTAAAGAGTCTGGTCTTTTCATTGTCATCCACGGTGGAATGCGCAGTTCTGATCTTATGTTTCGGGAAAACCTGAGTTTTTTCCAGGCTGATTGTCTTATCCGCATCCTGAGACTGGCTGGCAAGTGCTTCCTTTGCACTTTCCTTTAATTCCGCCTCATATTCTTTTTGTACCGAATCCTCATGCTCTGCTTCATTATAATGATTAGTTCTATGCCGTTGCCTTCCATGTGCAGATTCTGTTTCCTTATCTGAATTTTTAAGCAGAATAAGGCAACAGAATGCAAAAAACAACGCAACAACCGCTGCCACCACTACATATGGCAAAAATGTCTGTAACACTCTGTCACTCCCTGTCTTTCCTGTAATTTCTTAATGATGTATACAAGTATACCGGACGACTCCCTGTCTTCCGATGACACACTTCATATAATATCACATTTCTATGACTTCCACATGATAACCTATTCCTTTATCCCGGATGAGTCAATTCTCTTCCGTTCTGGAAACCCACTATAAAAGCTGAAATAAATTTCCCTCTGCGGCCTGTCATTGTCTATCCAGATAAGCCTTCAGAAAATGCGACAAGGGATACCGCGATTTGTAACTTTTCAAATCACTGTATCCCTCGTTATATGCTGCATTTTTATCAGAACTGCCAGGAAATCCCTGCGTTAATCTGCCATTTTTCTGTCAGTTTACTGCTGTATGACCTCTCAACATCCATATAGGCCATGGTATTGGTATTAAACCGGTAGGTTCCTCCCAGTCCCACTTCCACCCAGGTTTCTCCATAGTCATAATGGGTATCAAGGGTTTCTCCGTTGGCTGCCCGCAGGTGGATATCCTGACCGCCTCCGAATTCATGAAGTACGGATGCCTTCAGATAGTAGTCATAAGGATGTTCTCCATTATCCTTTGTCTTGCCAAGAACAATCCCCAGCCGGCCAATCGCACTATTCAGGGAGTCACGTTCCACATTCGTTCCCCGCTCTGTGGTATATGAGGTATCATTCAGATGCCCAAGGACCAGCTGTACCTGTGGTTCAATGAAGAAGCTCCGATCCTTTCCCCGGTACAGGGTCCGCCCATGCTCTATGCTGAGGCTCTGTTCCCCTGTGCGATAATTGGCCCTATCCGGATAAGGGCCATAGGTATTAATCGTTGTATCATCACGACCAATTTTAGCCACAATATCTGTATAGCGGCCATGATCCCCATACCAGGTTCCATATATGCCGCCTGCCAGGGTATGTTCTTTACCGCTTCCGGTTTCATAATCAGGTGAAGCTATGCCGCGTTCCCCAAAGAATCCATAAACACTTCCAGCCGTATCACTGTACTCATAGCCCAGCTGGAAAATGTTGTACCGGCTATCCCAGCCATCCCCTTCCATCTGGCCGCCGCGACTGCGTACCCAGATTCCGCTATCATCATCAATCTTACCTCTCTGACGCAGATTCCCTCTGCGCTGACGAAGCGTGTCAATATAACGACGATTATTTATATTACCTTTGCTATGAAAAGCCTGTCCTGTTCGAAACAATAGACAAAACCACTCCCCTTTGTTATGATGATATCTAAAAGGAAGTGGTAATGGCTATGCCCTATGGAGAGCATCGAATAAGAGAACTACAGCAATCTGCTGATATTACACCTATTGAAATACAACTGGAAACTAATGCGGAAATATTCCGTGTAGTCTATAACTTAATATGGAATACTCATAGTCGGGATACTATTGATTTTTCAGATTTAGATTATCTGAATTCTATGTGGCTGGATACGATTCAGGAACTGGCACGCATAGAAATGCGTAAAGGGTATTATGTCCCTATGGACAAACAGATTGAAATGCTGCATCAGGCTTATATCATCGAAAGAAAATATATGCCTGATCAGGTATTTTCCCTGCATATTCCTGTGCGTGTAACCAGAGAACTTATTGAAAAAGAAGGTTCCTGCAGCAAAGAAGAGTTACAGACTATGTTTCAGGAAAAAGTACTGCCTGCTGCCACATGGAACAAAACAGGCGGCCATAAACGTCCGATGGCGTTTATTATGGCCGGGCAGCCAGGCTCAGGAAAAAGCCGTATGGCCAGCATGTTTGTCAATGAATGGCAGGATGATGTAATTATTGCATCCAGCGATAAGTTCCGTGGTTTTCATCCACGCTACGAAGAATTGCAGGATAAATATGGGCAGTACTGCCCTTTTTACACCAGAGAAGAAGGACACATCCTGTCCGATTTTCTGATTAAAGAGGCTATCAGGCAACGTCATCACCTTCTATATGAGTGTTCCCTTTTGAATATAGATTCTGTATTGCGCCTGATTTCCGATCTTCATGCTTCCAATTACGATATCTGGATTATTCTCCGCGCCTGCCCTAAACGTATCAGCTGGCGTTCTATCCATCAGCGTTTTCTCCAGCAGCGACTCAAAGCTCCGGGACTGTCCCGTATTATTACCAAAACATATCATGATCAGGCTTGTGCGGCGTTCTTATCCTCTACCCGGGAAATTGTCAAACAGAACCTTTATGATCGCATGATTGTGAAGAGTCACAAAGGGCTCCTGTATGACAGCGATGACATGCCAACAGAAAGTGTTATAGATATCCTTACCGAACGAATGACCGATAGACTGGAATAAGCTTCCGTTCGGAACTATCCATTATAAAGGCATCTGAAAAGCAGACATCTGTGAATTTTCAAATTCACAGATGTCTGCTTTTTCATTATCCGGACATTTATCAGAAAGCAAACAGGTTCAGCTGCTCTTCTTCCGGAAGTCCTTTCAATATTCCCATTTCATCCATGGTATCAATAATACTCTGACTTACCTTTCCCCGCTTACGTAAATCTTCTTTAGACGAGAAAGGCGCTTCATTTCTGGCTTCCACAATTTCTTTGGCCACCTGTTCTCCCAGAGCGGGGATACAGTTAAATGGCGGCAAAATCTTGTTATCCAAAATCAGGAATTCAGTAGCACTCGATTTTTCCAGACTGATAGGCATAAATTCATACCCACGCAGATACATTTCCGCTGCCACTTCAATGACCGTAGCACAGTCTTTTTCTACGTTGGAAGGATGGTCGAGAGCTGCTATACGGCGAAGTTCTGCCTTCTGTGCTTCAAATCCTTTCAATATAGTAAGCGCGTCGAAAGACCCTTCAGCACGAATGGTAAAGTAAGACGCATAGAATGCCAGAGGATAATTAATCTTAAACCAGGCAATACGGAACGCCATCATAACATAGGCCACGGCATGAGCCCTTGGAAACAGATACGAAATCTTAAGACAGGAATCGATAAACCATTTAGGTACATGGGCTGCCTCTATTTCCGCCCTGTTATTCGACATCTTACCTGTCTTATCTGCCTTTTCAAGGCCCTTACCTTTACGGACATTTTCCATAACCTTAAACGCTGTAAGCGGTTTAACCCCATGTTCAATCAGATAGTTCATGACGTCGTCACGAGTAGAAATAGCCTCTTCCAGTTTAACAGTTTTTGACTTAATCAGGTCCTGTGCATTTCCCAGCCATACATTAGTCCCGTGGGAAAATCCGGAAATTCGTACCAGCTGTGAAAAATTCTGAGGTTTTGTATCTTCCAGCATCTGACGTACGAAAGGCGTCCCGTATTCCGGGAGCCCCAGCGCACCAACAGTATAGCCTTTGTCCCCAATGGTGTCCCTAAGCTGTTCCGGGGTATATCCCAGAGCTTCTGTAGAGCTGAACAGGGAAATAGTATCCGGATCATTGAATGGAATCTTCATCGGATCCACTCCGGTAATGTGCTGAAGCATATGAATAATCTTCGGATCATCGTGCCCGAGAATATCCAGCTTAAGCATACGTCCTGAAATAGAATGATAGTCGAAATGTGTCGTTATCGTTCCGGGAATCTTTTCCCCGTTTTCTCCCTTCAGATACTTCTTATTAGCTGCATACTGCAAAGGAGTAAAATTATGAATATCCATATCTCTCGGGCAAACCATGATGCCTGCCGGATGCTGTCCAGTCGTACGTTTTACCCCCAGTACACCGGAAGCCAGTTTTTCAATAAAGATATCATTATAGGTAAGTCCCCTGTTTTCCGCATAACGTTTAACCAGACCAAAGGCCGTCCTGTCCTGAATACCTGCGATAGTTCCTGCTCGGAATACATTATCTCTTCCGAACAGTTCTTCTGTATATTTATGGGCATTGGCCTGATCATCGCCTGACGAGAAATTCAGATCAATATCAGGAACCTTATCTCCATCAAATCCAAGGAATACGGCGAATGGAATGTTGTGTCCATTCTTATTCAGGCTGGTGCCGCATTCAGGGCATGGCTTATCCGGAAGGTCAAACCCGCCGCCTACGGAACCATCCGTAAAGAATTGGGTCCAGTGGCATTTCGGGCATACATAATGCGGTGGCAGCGGATTTACTTCCGTAATGCCCGACATGGTCGCGACAAAGGAAGAACCTACCGATCCTCGTGAACCTACGAGATATCCACGGTCATTCGAATGTTTAACCAGCTTATGAGCAATGAAGTACAATACGCCGAACCCGTGCTTGACAATCGGTTTCAGTTCTGATTCCAGCCGGTCCTTTACGATATCCGGGAGCGGATCCCCATAAATGGCTTTGGCATTGCCGTAACACATTTTCAGCAGTTCTTCGTCGGCCCCGGAAATCTTCGGGTTGTACGATTTCCATTCTTCTGCCAGAGGTTCCAGTCGTTCACACATCTCCCCAATTTTCCGTGTGTTGTCCACTACTATTTCCTTTGCCTTTTCCGGTGGAAGGTAGGCAAATTCATCCAGCATTTCCTGTGTGGTCCGCAGGTATACTGGCGGATGGGAATCCAGCTTACCTGGCTTTTCCCAGGTAGAAAGAAGGATATCCCGGTTTGTCTGATCTTCAGCGAACATGTAATGCGCATCCGATGTAGCGCATACCGGTATCCCCGTCTTTTCTCCGATTTCCACAACTTTCCTGTTCAGATTCTGTAAATCTTCAATGCTGGTTATATCCGGATGTTTATCGTCATTAATCAGGAACGAATTATTTCCCACAGGCTGTACTTCCAGATAGTCGTAGAATTGAGCAATCTTCATGAGTTCTTCATCTGACTTGCCTTCCAGAACCGCTTCAAAAAATTCTCCTACTACGCAGGCGGAGCCATAGATTAAGCCTTCATGCAGTTCCTCCAGCAGAGGTTTGGGCAGAAGCGGGCGTTTACGGTAAAACTTGAGGTGTGAAAGGGTAACCAGCCGGTACAGATTGCGAAGCCCGGTCATATTCTTAGCCAGAATAATAATATGGTGATACTTCTGGCGGTCTGTATCAATATTCTCCGGAATATCCTGGATCAGATAGCCTTCCATGCCATAAATGACCTTCTGATCAAACTGGCGGGCCAGATCCTGAATCTTCGGGAATGCCTGAATAACCCCATGATCGGTAATGGCGATGGCCGGATGATGCCATGCCGCCGCGGTCTTAATCACCTGCTTCAGGTCGATAAGACCATCCAGGCTCATCTTAGTGTGCAGATGCAGTTCCACTCTGGGCTCCGGATAATTATCCTCATGACTGATTTTTTCCAGAGAACTCTTTTCCATCTGCCGGATGTTCAGAACATAACCTCCGGTATATTTATCAAGGCGCACATTGCCGCTGACCCTAACCGGCATGCCGTTCGCCTTTTCCATAGCCTTTACCAGGCCTGCGGCGTCATCGGCACTATCATAGAATTTTTTGCAGTTGATTCCGTTGGTATCATCGGCAAATTTCATGGTGAAAATCAGGCGGTTGTCCCGAAGTTCTCTGAATTCTGAAGATACCACCGTACCGTTAAGTACCACATTATCCATTTCCCCATGCAAATCTCTGACCTTGGTAATCTTCCCTTTTATAGCCTTCTTTCCGATGAGCATGTCACCGGAATTTTCCGTTTTGCCCTTTGCCGGAGCACTGTGTCTCACCACCATGGCTTCTGGCATAACATTAGACAGTTTAGGCAGATCAGAAGGCAGAGCTGACACAGAAGGCATGGAATTCTCCTGTTTTTCCGGCGCCGGGCCAGCTGCTGATTCCGCCTTTCGGATATCATCCAGCGTAGGTACCACCGGAATGTCAGCTGGTTCCCCCAGAGGAGGCATGGACAGGTCCATACCTCCTCCCAGATAATCTTCGTCTTCCGGCAGCGGTATATCACTGGCTTCCTGCTGTCTCTGATGCATAATCCGGAGGCAGGCGTCCGCTACTTTTTCTGTAACGTCATCCCCATTGACATAAAAGGAATCTATTCCCTGCAGTTCCCCGGCCATATCACATAAACAACGGACTGCCGCTTCGGTACTATCCGCATGGATATACCACGCGTGGCAGTCAGTATCAATTTCCATAAAGGTAAAAGGCATTTTTCCGCCTTTTACCTTAAGGCGATATTTCCCCATTTACTTTCTCCTTTTTAAGAAACGGTTTTCTGTTTTTCTTTCTGTGTACCTTCCGTTTCCTGCTTCACATTAGTCCCTGTTATCTGTTTCCGTGCCGTCTTATCCGGCTGTACCGATGGATTTCCATGGATGATTACATCCGGGACAGCCTTATATTCAGAGCGGAATGAATCTGTCAACGTCCGCCCATCCGGCCACTCCACCTTACGGCTCACCGTAACGCGATATCCATCATGTCCTTTTTCCACAGTGCGGGCCGCCTGTTGCTGCGAATCAGATTTTTCCACGGTACCATGCGGTATCGTCTCTTTCTGCGTTTCCTCAACACTTGCCGCGGAAGGAGTATCCAGTTCATTGCCCAACAGATATACCGTAAGGCGTCCAGGTTCATATTTCGCATAGATATATACCGGATGCGGCAGACTGTTAATAAACCGGAAATCAATGATTCCATCAGCTACTGTAGCATCCCTTCCCAGTGGTACATAATGCACCGGGCTGAAATGATTGCTTCTGGAACGGACCTTCAGTCCGGAAAGGAGTACGGCATTAAAAAGCGTAGTGCTGACCTGACATACTCCGCCGCCGGCTCCTGGTACCAGTTTTCCCGCTATCAGGACCGGAGCTTCCTTATATCCTCTTTCCGCGATACGTTTTCCTGTGGCCCGGTTAAACGAGAATGTCTGACCGGGTTGGATATATTCTCCGTTTATACTTTCCGCTGCCAGACGGATGTTATTGCTTCGATTCGGATTCAGGGCAAACGTAGTGGTATAGCTGGCCAGTACATGATTTATCCTGGCGGCCTTTTCCGTATCAAGGAAAGCCCCATCTTCATCCAGCACAGGCAATTCCATATCCTTATGGCTTCCCGAGGAAATTTCCCCGACCAGCATACCGGAAAGCTTTTCCCGGTCAATCTGCAGATAAGGACGTCCCTGGCCAAAGGTCACCGTTCCATTTGCTGAAATGTGCGGTTTCGCTTCTTCCGTAGGTTCGCCATATTTTTTTACAATCCCAGCAATCTGTTGTTCTAGAGATTGTTCATTAAAGCTGTACCTAGCCGGAACCATGAGGCCGTTAATAAACGATTTCCAGAATATTTTCCAGTTGTCCACCAGTCCGGCTTCTCTGCCTTTTCCAAGAATCCGGTCTTCTTCCCCGGTTTTGTTCAAGTGTACCGACAGAGGCCGTAAATCTATATTTTCTTTTACTTCCTTATAATGGAGCTGAATCCTTCCCTGAGGCACAGACTGCGCCTGACGTTCTATCACCTGCCCCAGCTCTTCCCTGGTCATGCCGGAAACACGGACGCCATTATAACTTACTCCCGGAATTGCCCGGTCCGTTAGGGAATACGCAGCTGGCAGACAGAGTCCGGTAAGGACAATGGCCGCTGCCAGTGCTGCTAACACCTTTCCTGCTCCTCGTTTTTTCTTTCTGCTTTGCATGGTTGTAATAGACAATCCTTCCCTTCCATCCATTATCTGCCATGGAAATACTGCCCCGGATGATTTCCGGGACCTTTTCATCTGATTCTATGAAATCTGTGGCGAGACAGCGCCACGCGTTCCTTATATCGTTTCTGCCTTGCGCAGAAACGAAGAAACAGATCCAGCACATTCAGCGATTCGCTTTCTACACGATTTCTATACTGAAAGACAAACAGTTCATTCAGAAACCAGTCTACCGCTCCTTCACTGATCCGGTCTGCTTCTTTTTCAATCTGATTAAGCTGCCAGGGAGAATGAAGTCCCATGAGTGACAGTCGTTCTTTCCCCGTTATCCGGTTTTTCTTCAGTTCTTTAAACATCTTTATCTGCCGAAACCGTGAGGATAAAAAGCCAAGACTCATCACTTCTCTGGAAACATCGGTAAAAATATGCCGGGTATTTTCCAGTATATACTCCGCGTTTCCTGCAATCAGTTCATCGCAGAAACGGAAAATCTGCTGGCCCATATATCTGGGCAGGGCATCCTGCATCACTTCCATGGTGATTTCCTGTTTATCGCCTGCCAGGAGGCACGCCTTGTCCACAATGGATTGCAGCATAGGCAGAGACACTTCCGACCAGGCACTGACCGTATCCGTAATCAGGCGGCGTACATCAAAAGGTACCCGCTTATGACGCATGGTGAATATGGAAATCAGTTCTTCCGGTGCCTTCTGCGGCTTGAGCAAATTGCATTCCTGTCCCTTTCCATCCGCCAGGAGAGCGGATATCTGTTTAGCCGCCTTTAATCGTCTGTCCGGTTTTCCGGACAGTGTCATCAGGACTAGCGTACTGTCAGGCATCTTACGCATGGCTTCCAGCAGTCCATCAAAGGATTTCTCATCTTTAACCGCTTTTATAAGAAATGATGGATTATTGATTATGATGGCGGTATCCGATGTAAACAGAGACTGCCCTCGAATGGCCTGTATATATTCCCCATAGTCTTCTGTGCCATTAAACACAACCGGCTGTGGTTCCTGTCCGCTAAAATAGCTGTGTATTTTTTTTCTGCATTCCGACTGAATCAACACGCTGTCATTTCCATAAAAGAGAAAGCAGTTTTTCAGTCTTCCCGTTATTTCTGAATTCGTTTCTTTCACCAAGATTTATTACTCCAGTTCCCAATGTTTCCTATAGCTCAATACGGCCATGCCATCCCGTGTATCTTTTACAGGACAGTCCAGATGATGAAACAAAGCCATCTCTTCTCCTGCCTGCTGTCCCTTATTTCCTGTATACACAGCCGCTTCCGGCTGCAGTCTCTTTATTTTACCATGTGTGACCGTCCCTTTAAACCGTCCGGCTCCGCCAATCCATGCGCAGTGCACCGGATGTTCGCCCCTGCGCCCTCCAGGCAGCTTTCCGCCATCAATGACAAGACAGCCTTTCCCATGACTTACTATCCACGAAGGACCCGTTCCCATAACATATAGCCCTTCATCGTTTCTCCACCGGGAACGGTTTTTATTTACCCCATAAATCCTCCGCAATACCTGGTCCGTAATCTGACGGTTTTCCCCGCTGGCAGCCGATACATTCATAATCGGCACCGACAGCTGCACCGGAGACCATTCCCTGATTTCGGTATCATCCCATAGCAGCAGATCTATCTTTTTCGCTCCCAGATACTGCAGAAAGGAGTCCGTTTCTCGGCTTACCAGAGGCAAGGCGATGGACGCGTTTTTTACATAAACAACGGTCGATTCCCCATTCCTGATAACGGCAGCGCGGGCCGGTGATACATCCAGCACATAGGCTACCATAGAGGGTCTGTACCAGGTCTCTGCCAGAATTCCAAGCAGCAGGAACAGACTGCCCCCTAGGGCTCCATAGGCCGCTCTCCTGCGAACTTTCCAGTAATCATGAAAAAACAGAAGAAGCAGTACCCAGTAATATAATCCGATTTCCATCCAGGTCATGGCCCTTACAGGGAATGAGGCTCCCGGCAGACCGGCGATAATATAATTACTTTTTACCGCCAGTCCCACAAAGAAATCCGCCGCCTGCAGACATATCCCGGTCAGAGGAAGACAGGTAAACAGGCTGAAGGAAGCTCCCAGCCCAAGCAGCATAGCCCATTCCAGAAACGGGGTCACCCAGAGATTGGACAGGAGGAAATACGAGGGAAGCCGGTGAAAATTATATAAGACCAGCGGAATCGTAATCAGTTGCGCCGAAACGGACAGGGCGATGCCTTCTGCGATGAACCTGGGAAGCCAGGAAATCCGTTTAAGCTGTCCTGCTGCCGGCCGGTAAAACAGGAGTATGCCCTGAGAAGCGCCGGCCGAAAGCTGAAAGCTCACATCATAAAGAAGAAGCGGGTTCCAAAGCAGCATGCACAGCACCGCCGCGCCGAGGAGGTTTAACGCGTCCTTATCCCGGTTAAAGAGCAGCCCACCGGCAGACAGTATCCCCATGATAACTGCCCGGATTACCGGAGGTACCCATCCGGCCATAACCGAATACCCCAGCACACCGGTAATGGACAGAAGGATGATGATTTTTTCCGGAAGCCTCACCCATCGTCCAGCCAGGGTAAGGAACGACAGGACCAGCGAGATATGAGACCCGGAAACTGACAGGATATGTACGATACCTGTATCCGAAAAAGACTGGATCACCCCTTCCGGCAGCTCATCGTAACTTCCGCCAAACAGCAACGTCATCATGATCGGACCATGGTCCTTATCCATGGCGCGGTAAAAGCACGCTCTCAGCCTTCCTTTCCATATTTCCGCCTGACGGAGCATGCCATATTTACCGGATACGCCGCCGGCCTTCATCTCCTCCGGATTTTCCACATATATTTTTCCCAGAAGCCGCTTACTCTGATACCTGCCGGCCAGATTAATCTTTCCCGGATTTCTGTACAGCCTTACCGGTTTGAGCGCTCCCTTTACATACCATCTGTCCCCAGGCAGTAAACCGGGTCCCTGTGTTTCCGGAAAATAGATATACACACTGCCATGGATATCCCTGGACTCTCCATCCGGATAGGCAATTTTTTCCAGTTCAGCCAGCCCCCGCATATCTCCGGATTTGTATACACTGCGGGAAGGCTTTTCTTTCAGAACCACCTGGTATGTACCTTCACTCCCGGAAAGGCAATGGGCCTGCTTTTCCCATACTCTCTGTTCCAATCCCATGCGGGCATATCCGGTCAGGAGCGTCAGCACGGCACAGATACAAACCACCGCTGTGACCTGTTTAAGACGCCAGACCGCCAGCAATATCCCCCAGCATAATCCATACAAAACCGCCAGTATTCCCCAGGACAGCGAAAATTCTGAAAAAGCAAGAATTCCAGCTGCCATGCCGGTCGCTGCCCACAGCAGCCCGTAGCGCATAATGTTCCCCATAATCCCCACCCCTGCCGGCTGTCCCCACAGCCGGCCTTATTTATTTTAAATTCTTAATAAATGAATTAATCAGATGTGACATGACATCCGTTTTCTGATACGCCGCCACAATGGAATAAGTCACTCCGGTATGAAATATCCTGACCTTCACATTATCTTCCTGATTGGTAGCTTTGTGGAAGCGGAACAGCATCTCGGAACAGAAACAGGCTCCCAGCCCCATATCACACATATCCAGAAGCGTTTCCGTATTATCAGAAGAAGCCGCAATCTTAGGAACGATTCCATTTTCCTTTAGAATCATGCTGGCAATGCGACCAGGCACGTCCTCTCTGTGGTTAACCAGCAACGGCACCCGGCTCAGGACTTGCGTATAGGAGGAAGACTCATCCGCATAGTTTCCCGAAACAACCAGCAGTATCTCATCCTTAAACAGTTCCTGCGCCGCATAGTCCGGACTATCCAGCGGAATATCCCCAATAGCCAAATCCAGTTCCCCTTCCTGCAGCCCACTGATAAGACCGTCATTGGACAGTTCCTGCAAATCCAGGCGTATATACGGATGCTCCGGTATAAATTTCCTGGCTGCTCTCGGTATCAGTGCGTGACTGCGCGTATGGGCGATGCCTATGCGAAGGACTCCGCTTTCGTTTCTTGCCAGCAGCTGAAATTCCTTCTGCATGGATTCATAGGTTCCGGTAATGGCTTTAACATACTGATAAAATTTCTCCCCTTCATAGGTCAGCTGAAAATGTGGACTCCGTGTAAAAAGGACACATCCCAGTTCTTTTTCCACTGAATTCATGTGCGCGCTCAGCGTCTGCTGGGTAATATGAAGTTCCTGGGCCGCCTTATTGATACTTCTGTTTTTGACGACCACTTTGAAATAATACATGGGTAATAGATGCATAATTCCTCCTACAGTGAATTCTCTGTATATTATACCGCATTATTTCAGTTTGTATCCTGTAATTGATACTTTTATAATAGGTTATGAAATTAAATTCGTCATAGCTGATTAAGGAGACAAGTATGGAACCCCTGTTATTACTCGCATTTGCTGCTATTCTTATCACCTGCGTCTTATCCGGACACTCCATGTTCATTGCCCTGTTTGCGGGCTGGGTCATGTTCTTCGGATATGGACTTCACAAGGGCAAGAGTGTAAAGCAGATGCTTTTATATTGCAAGAATGGTATTGCCGTAGTCCGGACTGTGCTGATTACCTTTATGCTTATCGGCATGCTTACCGCGGTATGGCGTTCCTGCGGAGCTATTGCCTATATTGTGTATGAAGCTTCCGCCCTGTGCTCCCCTCAGAGTATGATCATCGTTACCTTCCTGCTCTGCTGTCTGGTTTCCTTCCTCATCGGAACCGCTTTTGGCAGCGCGGCCACTATCGGTGTAATCTGTATCACCATGGCCAACAGCATGGGTGTACCGATTCTTTATACCGGCGGCGCTATGCTGGCCGGTGTATATTTCGGTGACCGCTGCTCTCCGGTTTCCACCAGCTGTCTTCTGGTAAGCACACTGACTCATACCGATCAGCTGGATAACATCAAGCGGATGTTTAAGACCGCGGCTATTCCTTTTATTCTGACCTGTATTATTTATCTGGTCCTGGGTACTCAGGTACACGCGTCCGGTGTGTCCAATGAAGCACGCACCCTTCTGGCGCAGAATTATGTGATGAGTCCAGTCACTATGCTCCCAGTTATCGCCGTACTGATTTTCGCGCTGTGCCGGGTAAACGTTAAACTTACACTGGCCATCAGCACAGCCATCGGCATTCTGGTCACTGTGTTTGTTCAGGGCTTCTCTGTTTCAGTCATTCCGCAGCTTCTTTTCTCCGGTTTCCATCCGACTAATGCCGACCTGGCTCAGATCATGGGTGGCGGCGGACTGATTTCCATGTTCAACGTTATAGGCATTGTCTGCATTTCTTCCAGTTTTTCCGGTATGTTTGACGGTACTGGATTCCTGGATAATATTCAGCACCTCATTATCCAGCTCAGTGAAAAGATTTCTCCTTTCGCCGCTATTCTTCTGGTATCCCTCTTTGCAGGAACCATTGCCTGCAATCAGTCCCTGGCCATTATGCTGACCAGCCAGATCTGTGGCCCTCTGGAAGATGATGAATCCCAGTTTGCCTCTGACCTGGAAAATACAGCGGTAGTCACTGCACCAATGATTCCCTGGTCCATTGCTGATGCCGTTCCCCTGGTAACGGTTGGAGCTCCTTCGCTTTGCATTCTTACAGCGGTTTACCTGTTCCTGGTTCCCGCATGTAACCTACTGGCTCAGAACCTCTCCTTCTCCAAAGTTAAGCTCTGGATTCATGCATAAAAAAGGTATGAAGGTTCCTTCAGACAAAACCATACACATAAGGAAAAGACGACTTCTCATCATCACGAAGTCGTCTTTTCCTTATGTGTACAAGCTGCCATCCCAATACGGCCCAGGAATTCATCCGATTCCCTTTCAGACTGTTATTCCCGGGAAATCCGGCAGGATTACTTAAATTTAAAGGGATGTGGACACGAATCTCGTGCCTGCTTTTATTCTCCCCGATTATAAGGTTATGCTGTCTTCGAGTTTCTTAAATTTTCCATCCCCTATCCCCGGAACCTTTTTTAAATCTTCCTTACAGGTAAACAGTCCATGTTCCTTACGATAGGTAATGATTTTTGAAGCGGTTGCCTCTCCGACACCTGACAGGGTTTCCAGTTCTTTACCGGTGGCCGTATTGATATTGACCTTACCATCTGCCAGCGCTCCCTGCCCTGCCAGATCGGTTTTCACCACAATCTGCATGTGGTTGACCACTTTCTCCGTCAGATCAATGGACGCGGTATCGGCATAAGGCAATATATCGCCTGCCTCATGAATCACATCATATACATGACTCCCCGCGGCGACTTTGTATACTCCCGGATACTTTACTGCCCCGGTAATGTACACAAGCAGTTCCGACTCTTCCTTTTCCGATTCCAGACTTATACTTTCTTCCGCAGGTACCTCTTCCCCACTTCCATCAAAAAAAGGAGAGCAGATATACAGCCCGCCTGCCACTATGGCTCCTGTAAGCAGGAGTACCAGAAACAAACAGCGCTTATCCACTTCTCCATCTTCTGTTTTCCAGAACATATTAATCCTCCCCCCTGGATTCATACATCCGGTGACAGGTCCCCTTCCTGTCACCATTATTTTATTATCCCTGACTGCCGGATACGGCTAATCTGCCTGAAAGATAGGCCTCATCCGGCCAGAAAAAAGGAGGATACAAAAGAAAAATCCATTTCCTTTATATCCTCCTTTTTCATGCGTATATCAATGTTCGTCATGCGAATCGTCGTAAGACGCCGGCTGTGCATTAGAATCAATCAGACTCTGTCTATTTTTCTTGAGACTGTCCAGCACGTTTTCCATGTTGGTTTCAACATACTTCAGCACATCGGTAGCATAGGTAACGGAGCTGGTGCGCAGTTCATCCGCTGATTTGTTGGCTGCGTCCAGAATCTGGTTTGCTCTTTCCTGCGCCTGTTTTACCAGTTCGCTTTCTTCTGTGATTCTGGCGATGTAATCCTTTGCCTGAGCAATGGTATCATCCGCTTTCTTTTCCGCATCCAGAAGGATTCTTTCCTTATCTGCCACAATACGCTTTGCGCTTTCCAGTTCATTTGGCAATGACTGATTAATTGCATCTATAATACGGGCCACTTCTTCCTTATCTACCATCTTTTTATTAGTGAATGGTACATCTGAAGCGTTTAATACGGCATTTTCAAGTTCTTCCAATAATTTTCTTGTTTCCATTACGCATACCTCGCTTATCGAACCTTTAATCTCTTCTGAATCATTTTCTTGACATAGGGTGGAACCATCTGTCGGATATCACCACCAAAAGAAGCAATCTCCTTAACCACACTGGAACTCAAGTACGAATACTCGCTTTCCGTAGGTAAGAACATTGTTTCCAGTTTTGGATCCAGCTTCTTCAATAACAGTGCCCGCTGGAACTCAGATTCAAATTCCGCATAGAAACGAATTCCCCGGATAAGCAGCTGGCAGTTTTTCTGCTTTGCGTACTCATACAGAAGACCATGTGAACAGTCCACTTCCACATTGGAAATGTGCTTTGTTACCTGTTTTAACATGTCCACTCGTTCTTCCATGGTAAACATGGAATGTTTACTCGGGTTATCCAGCACTGCTACAATCAGGCGATCCACAATCTGTGCGCCTCGTTCAATGACATTTAAATGTCCATAGGTAACCGGGTCAAAACTGCCTGGATAAATTGCCAATTTCATAGATTCTCCTGCCGGCGACAAAGTAAATAAGATACTACCGTCGCTCCTTTTTTCTTTTCTTTCCACACAGAGCATTTGTCTGCCACGGAATTCCAGTCAATAGGCTCTTTTGTTGTGTGTTCAACAACGAGCATTGAATTTTCATCTACCAGCTGGTATGTAAAAAGTGCAAGTATCACCTTGTTTATGAAGCCTCTGTCATAAGGCGGATCCATAAACAGATAATCAAAAGTCTGTCCCTGCAGGGATGCCAGCGAACGCATAACGTCGTCTCCAAGAACTTTCACTTTATCCTCTACATGACATTTCTTCGCGTTTTTTCTGATAATTGAGCCGGTAGCTTTATCAATGAAAACTGCCTCTGCGGCACCCCGGCTTAACGCCTCCAGTCCCAACGCACCGGTTCCTGCAAAAATATCAAGAACTCTGGTATCTATTATACCCACATTAGCCAATACATTAAAGATACTTTCCCTTGTACTTCCCAATGTAGGTCTGGTATTTCTTCCCCTGGGGGCTTCAAGCACGGTACCACGGGCACTCCCCGCAATAATACGAAGCATTATTCTGACTCCAATATATAAAATTACCCGATAATCTAATTATAGCATAGGCCCTGCGCGGTTACCTGAAAATATTCGGGATTACTGCATGTCTATTCCGTCTTCTGATTTCTTAGCCCGGGTCATCAGGCATTCCAGAGCTTCTACCGCTGTATGCTGTCCATGCATGAGGCGGTAGATTTCTTCTGTAATCGGCATGGAAATACCATATTTTTTCGCCATAGGATAGACAATTTCCGTTGTCCGGAATCCTTCCACCACCATGCGTGTCCCGCCGGTAATCTGTTCCTTGGTCATTCCTGCCGCCAGTTTCAGCCCGGCATTGTAATTTCTGCTGTGGCTGCTGGTACAGGTCACTATCAGATCTCCTACACCAGAAAGGCCATAAAATGTATCCGCCCTGGCGCCAAAAGCAACACCAAACCGCTGAATTTCTGCCAGTCCCCTGGTGATTAATGCCGCTTTGCAGTTATCTCCCAGGCCAAGACCATCCTGAACCCCTGAGGCAATGGCTATGATGTTTTTCAACGCTCCGCCATATTCAACGCCCAGTATATCGTTACTCCGGTATACCCGAAGTTTGGGAGACATGTAAATATCCTGTACAAAGCGTGCCGCATTTTCCTTTTCTGATGCCACTACGGTAGCGGCTGGGAGCCCCTTACCTATTTCTTCGGCATGATTCGGTCCGGATAAGGCCACAATATTATCCGTTATTCCCTGTAACTTCTCTGAGATCACAGTGGAAAGACAGCGGCCAGTGCCAGCTGCCAGCCCCTTCGAAGCGCATACGACTACCGCGTCTTTTTTTACCCAGGGCGCCATAGCTTCCACCATCTGCTCTACCGCTTTGGAAGGAGTGCACAACACCAGGCAGTCCATCTTTTCCGTTGCTTCCTTAAGATCAGCAGTGATCCGCACATGCTCCGGAATCTTCACTCCTGGAAGATAGTCCTTACTTTCTCTGGACTTTCTAAGCACTTCTGCAGTTTCAGGGTTTCTGCAGTAGAGGGTAACATCCTTATGTAAATGTGCCAGGTGGGTAATCATGGCAATACCCCATCCACCTGCACCAATCATAGAAATCTTCATAAGCAGCCTCTTATTTATCACGAGTAATTTTCTTTTCTTCTCCTGCGAGAAGTCTGCGGATATTGGAATGATGTTTACCAATAATGATGGCCGCTGCCAGTGCGCTGAATATCACATATTCCATCGGCATATGGACCAGGTAAATAACAAGTACCACCACAGGTGCCGCTACAATGGAGGCAAGAGATACAATCCTGGTCATGAGAAAGACCAGCAGCCACACAACAAAAGCTGACAGGGTTGCCCATGGGCAGATAAAGGTAAATGCCCCTACACCACAGGCCACGCCCTTTCCGCTTTTAAAATGCAGAAATACAGACCAGTCATTTCCAACAATGGCTGCGGTCGCACACGCCAGTGCCAGCAGCGGAGTGCTCCCGCCAATCCATACGGCCAGGACGCCTTTCAGGAAATCACAGATAAACACTGCAGCAGCAGCTTTCAGCCCCAGTTCCCTGTAAGCGTTCGTCGCTCCTATATTTCCGCTTCCACGCGTCCTTAAATCAATGCCATAGAACGCTTTTCCGATAATATATCCGCTTGGAACCGCACCAATCAGATAAGCCAGTACAATCCAGCAAAGAGCGATCACAGCTCTTCACCATCCTTTTTACTGCGGACGATAATACGGATAGGCGTACCTTCAAATCCGAAAGATTCTCTCAGGCGGTTTTCAATGAACCGGACATAAGAGAAGTGAATCAAAGTCGCATCATTTGTAAACAGTACAAAAGTAGGCGGTTTGATTCCTACCTGTGTCATGTAATAAATCTTAGCCACACGGCCTGCATGAGCCGGCGGCGGATTAATCATCTTGGCATCTTCAAGCAGGTCGTTGAGAACCGAGGTAGAAATACGCATGCTCTGCTGTTCTGCCACGAAGAAAATCATCTCGCCCAGTCGGTTGATTCTCTGTTTTGTCAGAGCTGAACCATAGAGGATAGGTGTATATTGAGCGAATACAAGTTCATCACGAATCTGCTTATTGAATTCATTCATGGTATGATTGTCTTTTTCAATCAGATCCCACTTATTAACCATGAAAATCAGACCTTTGCCTGCTTCATGGACGTATCCTGCTATTTTCTTATCCTGTTCTGTAACCCCTGCCTTAGCGTCAAGGATAAGGACAGCTACATCGCAGTTATCAATAGCCTTGATGGAACGGATGACACTATACTTCTCCAGCGGTTCATTAATTTTGCCTTTGCGGCGCATTCCCGCTGTGTCTACCAGGATAAAATCCTTCCCCTTATAATGCCAGATGGAGTCCACCGCATCGCGGGTAGTTCCCATTTCATCGGCCACCAGGGAACGCTGATATCCCAACAGGGAATTGACCAGTGTGGACTTGCCTACATTAGGACGGCCGATAATAGCCGTACGGATGATATCTTCCCCTTCTTCACCGGTATTGTCCGGGAAACCTTCCGTAATCTTATCCAGCAGGTCGCCAAATCCCAGATGGTTAACTGCAGAAATCCCAATAGGATCACCGAGCCCCAGGGAATAGAATTCATAAACTTCCATTTCCAGGTTTTCGCTGTCCACCTTATTGACTGCTACCACTACCGGATTTCCGGTTCTTCTGAGCATATTGGCAATAGTCATATCATCTTTGGTAATGCCAGCTCTTGCGTCCACTACAAACAGAATGACGTCTGCTTCTTCCATGGCCAGTTCAGCCTGTTCTCTGATGCCATCAACAATCTGATCAGCCTTGTTTCGGAATTCAATGCCGCCTGTATCAATCATCGTAAATTCCTTATCCAACCAGCGCACATTACAGTAAATGCGGTCTCTGGTAACGCCTGGAATATCTTCTACGATAGATACACGACGCTGTGCAAGCCCGTTCAGCAGAGTGGACTTACCAACATTTGGTCTCCCTACTATGGCAACAAAAGGTTTGCTCATTTCATTTTCCTTTCTATAAGGACAATGCAGACAGAATCTGTCTGCACATATCCCAACTTATTGTTTTACCTGCAAAAAAAGACATGCGGCAGCCATCGCCATTACTGCACAATGACTCCCGCATTCTTCTTTTCATTCTAAACTGTAGCAGGAGCTGTCAATCCACGTGATGTAAATAGACACACTCACCTGCTGCCAGAACCATGTCTGGCAGACACTATATAATCAGTTGATTATTCAGCGTCTTCTGCTGCATCATGGTCAGCAGCTTCTACGAGGGAGAAGCTGATTCTTCTACGGTCTTCATCAATTCCGATGATGCGAACCTTGATCACATCACCTACAGCGACGATATCGCTTGGCTTCTTGTTGTGATCGCGGGTCATTTCGTTGATGTGGAGCAGTCCGGTCAGGCCGTCATCCAGTTCAACAATTGCACCAAATTCAAGAATCTTAACAACCTTAGCGTCAACTACATCGTCAACGTCATGGTCATGGATAGATGTTTCCCATGGATTCGGAATGCATTCCTTATGAGTGAAGGAAATTCTCTGCTTTTCCGGGTCATAGGACTTAATCTTCACATCAATAACCTGGCCTGGCTGGAGAACGTCTTCTACCTTGCCAATCTTCTTCCAGGAAATATCGGAAATGTGAAGCAGACCTTCAACTCCGTTGATTCCTACGAAAGCACCGTACGGCATAATCTTCTTAACTGTTCCCTGCAGGGTATCTCCGTTATTGTAAGCTTCTTCAATAACCTTGAGTTCTTCATCACGCTGGGATTCCAGTACTGCCTTACGGGAAAGAACCAGACGGTTCTTAGCGCGATCAACTTCAAGAATCTTAGCCATAAACTTCTTCCCTACCAGGTTGGAGAGGGAATGAACGAATCTCAAATCACCCTGAGACAACGGAATAAAGCCGCGGAGAGAATTAATCTGAACGAGAAGGCCAACCTTAATAGCTTCAATACCTTCGCATTCAACCGGTTCACCCTTTTCAAATGCTGCTTCTACGTCATCCCATTCAGCCAGTCTGTCCAGCTTAATCTTGGAAATGTAAATCGGGTTGTCTTCTCTGACTGCATTTACGATAACAGCCTTAATTGGGTCGCCAACCTTCAGAACGTCCTTCAGGGATGCCGGTTCCGGGTAAGAGTATTCATGAATCGGCAGAACAGCTTCTGTCTTATAGCCGAAGGAAACGTAAGCTTTGTTATCGAACAGTTCGATAACTTCACCATTTATAACGTCGCCCTTCTTATAATCGAGGTTCTGTTCCTCCATCTCCAGCATTTTACCCATGTCTTCCATAATAAAAAATACCTCCTCTATGATCCAGTCCGGTGTCGATGCACCGGCGGTTATGCCAACCTTATCCTGGCTATGAAACCACTCTGCGCGAAGTTCCTTCGCGGTTTCAATATGATGTGTCACAGCGCCTGCTGCTCGGCAGACTTCCGCAAGTCTGCCTGTATTGGCACTGTTGCGGCCGCCTATAACAATCATCACATCCACTTTTCCCGCCAGCTCCTGAGCCGCCTTTTGTCTTTCTGAAGTTGCCTGACAGATTGTCCTGTGCACCTCTGCTTTTTTTACTTTTCTGCAGATAGCGGCAATCAGTTGTTCTGCCAGTGCAATAGAGAAAGTCGTCTGAATTACAATATGCGCTTCATCCAGCTGAGGCATCGCGTCCACATCACTCATATCTTCTATAATGATAGGATGCTTTCCTTCAACCCATGCTGCCACACTCTTTAATTCAGGGTGGTTCTTTTCGCCGATGAGTATCATCTGATGCCCTTCATGAGAAAGCACTCTCGCTATTTCCTGATTGCGCTTTACAAAAGGACATGTGGCGTCTTCCAGTGTCAGATTTTTGCACTTAATGTCATTATAACACGAAGGACCCACACCATGCGAGCGAATAATTACAATTTCTTTATTTTTTACATCATTTAAGCTTTTTACGGAATGAACCCCTTCTTTTTCCATCCGGTTGACCACCTGCGGATTGTGAATAAGAGGCCCCAGCGTTACCGCACTTCCGTTTTTTTCCGCTGCCGCCGACGCAATTTTTATAGCTCTTTTTACGCCATAGCAAAAACCCATGACCCGGGCCTTAATTATTTCCATATACTAAGTAACCTTTCATCAATTTCAGTTTTTCTGCCGGTTCCGATATTCCTCAGCCATCTGTTCAATAGCTGCCCGCACCTGCTGATTGATTGCCTCAATGGAGGCCTTGTCCGGCTTCTGTTTCTTTACATGGATTGGCCGGCCGATCAGGACCGCCGGAGGTTCCGTGGTATGTGGAAGTTCCCTGGAATTCAGGACGGCAATCGGCAGAATATCCACTCCGGCCATCATGGCAATGGATGCCATCCCGGAATGGAACCTGCCCAGCCCATCTTTCCTTATTCTGGTGCCTTCCGGGAAGATTCCAAGTATATTTCCCTGCTTCAGTTCACGCACAGCGCGCATAATGGCGCCGGTATCTATCGCACCACGCTTAACAGGAAATGTGCCGAACAGTCTCAAAATCCATGCGAACACAGGATTTTTAAACAGTTCCTCTTTGGCCATGTAATGGATGACCCGGTTGGGAAACGCGATTCCCACCAGTGGCGGATCCCAGTCACTCTTATGGTTTGGTGCCGCAATGATGGCACCGGTGGCCGGTATATTCTCCTGCCCTTCCACATGCAGTTTGAACCCCTTATAGAAAATAACATTTAACACACTGCGCACAATCGGATACAGAATCGTATGTGTATTCTTTTTATTTCCCATTACCGTTTTCCTTCTTTTCCGCCATACCCATAAGAAGCTGTGCCGTTTCTTCCAATGTGATATCACTGTTATCTACCAGAACCGCGTCTTCCGCCGGTCTGAGTGGTGATACTTCCCGGTGACTGTCTTTCCAGTCTCTGGTTTCAATTTCCTTTTCCACTTCATCCAGCATTATATCCGGATATTTGCTGCGGAATTCTTCAAAACGTCGTTCGGCCCTCTTCTTTACCGACGCGGTCAGGAAAATCTTCAGATCTGCATCCGGTAGGACCACTGTACCAATATCCCGTCCATCCAGGATTATGCCGCCTTTGCACGCAATCTTTCTCTGCAGTGTCACCATAGCTGTTCTGACTCCGCCTATAGCCGCGATTTCAGAGACTCTGGCCGAGACTTCCGGCGTACGCAGACAGGCAGTGATGTCCTCCCCGTCAATCAGCACATGCATACTTCCTTCACCAGGGGCCACTTCCATGTTCAGCCCTTCCGCCATGTGTGCAATCTCCCCCTTGTCGGTGAGTCCTTTTTTCATGGCTTCATAGGTTACCGCACGATACATAGCTCCGGTATCCAGATAGGTATACCCTAATGCCTTAGCCAACAATTTGGAAACGCTGCTCTTGCCAGCGCCGGCTGGCCCATCAATCGCTATTGCCAGTTTTTTCATTCCTTATCTCCCCCCTGTTGCTGAAACTGCGGCTGTATATCCGGTAGAGAATGCCGCCTGCAGATTATATCCGCCGGTAAACGCATGTATGTCCATCACTTCTCCGGCAAAATAAAGATTCCTGCATATCTTAGATTCCATAGTGCTGGAGTTGATTTCCTTCACCGATATACCGCCTCCGGTGACAATGGCCTCTTCGATAGGACGTGTCCCGGAAATGGTAAGTTTCATATGTTTTAACGTATATACCAGACTCTGCCGCTGCCCTTTAGTCAGTTCAGCCACCGGCAGATCTCTGGGAATGCCCGCCAGAGACAGGACGACATCCACCATACGGTGAGGAAGTAAATCCTGCAATGCGCCGGCCATCTGCTTAAGATGATACTTTTCCAAATCACGAAGAACCCGGCGGTCCAGTTTTTCCTGATCCAGCGCCGGTTTCATATCCAGTTCCGCTGTCACAGCATATCCCCGGGAAAGCCACAGGGAAACGCTGTCGCTCAGAGAAAGCACTATAGGTCCTGTAATCCCGAAATGGGTAAACATCATTTCCCCCATGGCTTCCGCCTTGCGTCGTCCTCCGGCGGATACTGACAGATTGACATTGCGCAGAGAAAGTCCCTGAAGTTCACGGCACCAGGATTCTTCCGTAACAAAAGGAATGAGTACCGGCCGCAGAGTTGTGACCTTGTGTCCCAGTTCACGCGCCAGGGTATATCCATCTCCGGTAGATCCCGTACGGGGATATGATTTACCCCCGGTACACAGAATAACCGCATCCACCGCATAGGTATTCCGTTCTGTCACTACCGCACAGACCGCTTCATCCCGGGAGAGTATGTGCTGTACCGGTTCTTTCAGATGTACATCCACCCGGTATTCCTTCAGCTTTCTCATAAACAGGTGGCGGACTTCCTGCGCGTCCTCACTGGCAGGGAACACCCTTCCCCCGCGCTGCACTACGGTTTTGAGTCCCCAGGTGTGAAACAGATCCAGTAATTTTTCGTTGTCAAACCGGTTGTATACGCTGTAAAGGAACTTGCCGTTTCCAGGTGTCATGCCGATAAATTCATCAATCGGCCGAGCGTTGGTCAGGTTGCACCTGCCCTTTCCGGTAATCCCCATCTTCAGACCCACCCGATCCATCTTTTCAAAGAGGACGACATGGGCTCCCCGGGATGCCGCCGTAATGGAAGCCAGAAGGCCGGCAACACCGCCTCCGACAACCGCAATGGTTTTAGCCGTGGAGTTCATAGAGCTTCTTTACCTCCTCATGGGTAAGACGGCGGGATTCTCCCCTTGCCACTCCGTCCAATGTCAGGAAACTATACTGAATCCGTTCCAATTTAAACACCGGATAATGGAATGCTTCCATCATGCGGCGGATTTCCCTGTTTTTCCCTTCATGAAGTGTCATGCGGATGTGGGTACGGTTTCTATCCTTTTCATATGAAAGGACTTCTACTTCGCAGGGGGCCGTTCTGGTTCCATCTTTCAGTTTTACCCCTTTGCTCATCTTAGCTGCCAGGGCATCAGAAAACTTTCCGCGCACCGTGACATCATACACTTTCTGAACCTGATGGCTTGGATGGGTAAGGATATTATCCAGTTCCCCATCATTTGTCATAATAAGCAGCCCTTCCGAATGATAATCCAGACGTCCTACTGGGAAAATCCGTTCCTGTACAGAAGGGAAATACTGCATCACTGTACGTCTTCCCTGTGGATCTGATACGCTGGTAATGACACGGTCCGGTTTATTGAGCAGAAAATAACGAAGGCGTTCCGGTCGAATCGGTTCTCCCAGCACGACAATCTTATCTTTTCTTACATCCGCTTCACTGCCCAGTTCGGTAACACGTACCCCGTTCACTGTGACCTTTCCACCTTTTATCAGTTCTTCTGCCTTTCTCCGGGAGCAGATACCCGCATGACTGATGATTTTCTGCAGTCTTTCTTTCAAAATAATACTCCTTCCTGAGGCAGGGACTTCCATTGCTTTCTTAATTCATTAATATCGGAAAGTCCGGTACACTTTAAAAACAATCTGGTGGTTCCATATAATATGGGCCGTCCAGGTATATTCATCCGTCCACGTTCTTCGATAAGCCCCTTGTTCATGAGCACTACCAGCACTCTTCCTGCGGACACACCACGGATTCTTTCTATCTCTGACCGGGTAACCGGTTCTCTGGCCGCCACTACAGCCAGAGTTTCCAGCGCAGCAGAGGATAATCTATCCTGCTCCCCGGTCGTCTCTGTGAGCCATGCATCATATTCTTTTTTAGTCGCCAGTGCCCATCCAGCTCCCGATTCATGAAGGGTTATCCCTGAATCGGATTTACTGTATTTTTCAGCCAGTATGTGCAAAGCTTCCCGCACGGCCGCTTCATTTTCATGAAGTGCTTCTTCCATTTCCTTCATGGTCACCGGATTTCCTTTAATAAAAAGAAATGCTTCCAGTGCAGCCGCTGTTCTTTCTATTCCTCTCATGCAATCTCCTTGATATATAGTCCTGTTTCCGTATCCTCCAGAAGTACCCGTCCTACGCGTATCATTTCCAACAGTGCTACCAGCGACACAGCCAGTCTGAGTCTGGTGTGCTGCATCCCCAGGAACACATGGACTCTCATTTTTTTCCTTGTGGAAAGTACCTGCCGGAGTGACTGAACCGCCTCATCCAGTGTGTATTCCTCTTTTTCCAATACGCGCTGAGGCGGCGGTTCCAGTTCTTCATACAGTGCAAGAAAGGCCGCATTCAGTCTGGCCAGTGGAATCTTGCCGTTAAAGGTTTCCTGCTTTAATTCTGCCGGTTCCCTGGTTCTATAAGGTTGTTCCTCAGCCATAAGAGTACTGATGCGGCTCTTGATTTCCTTCATGAGCCGGAATTCTTCCAGAGAACGTTCCAGTTCCGCCTTAGGATTTTCCGTCTCCTCTTCGTCCTGCCGCCTCTGTGGCAGCAGAGTCTTGGATTTTATATACAGCAGGTTGGCCGCCATTTCAAAGAACTCACTTCCCAGCGGAAGATTAAATTCACCGGCCTGATTCAGATAGTCCAGATACTGTTCTGTAATAAAATGAATAGGAATATCATTTATATCAATACGGTTCTTGTTGACGAGATACATGAGGAGATCCATCGGCCCCTCAAATACAGGAATGGAAATTTCATACGTATTCATTTTTCCAAGCCTCCTGTCTCCCGGATTTTTATTTATAGCATTACTTTATATTATACTATATATACTTGTACACTATACATGCCATAATATTCATGGCCGTTCTATCAACCTGCCCGCCGGGCAGCAGATGGTTCAATGATTTTCCTGACGGATTCATAATACAGTCTATTATTATATCAGAAATTCGGTTTTGCTGTCCTGATTATTGCGCCGCGAAACCCCATATGCTGCGGTACCTCTCCTGCTAATGCTGCTTTTTTAGAAGTACAGCCATCTCCCTGGAAAAGCAGTTGACAAGAAGCTCCCCTTATAGGTATAATAATTAAGCTATTTCAATTCGGAATAGTAAATTTTTAGAAGAGGTGACTTACACAATGGCAACAAACAGAAATCCCCGCTTTAAGACAAGCAGACGATTTGGCCTTAACATTTATGGTCATGCGAAAGCGTTAAAACGGCAGCCAGCTGAAACCCGTCAGAAGAAGATGTCTGAATACGGACTTCAGCTCACAGAAAAACAGAAGGTAAAGGCGATGTACAACCTGCTCGAAAGACAGTTCTATCGCTATTATGATAAAGCAAGAAGAATGAATGGCGTCCTCGGTACCAACCTGCTCGTCCTCCTCGAAACAAGACTGGACAACCTGGTATACCGTGCTGGCTTCGCTCGTTCCATCCGTCAGGCACGCCAGATGGTTAATCATGGTCTGATTAACGTTGATGGCAAGCGCGTAGATATCCCGTCCTACCCGGTAAAGGCTGGCCAGGTTATCTCCCTGCGTGAAGGCTACCGTGCAAATGAAATGTTCAAGCAGTCCTTCCAGGAACTGAAGACATTCGATCTGCCATACATTGAAAAGAGCTTCGACAACTGGTCTGCAACCCTGACCCGTATGCCGCTGCGTGAAGAACTTCCATACAAGGATGAAGTTAGCGAAACTCTTATCGTCGAACTGTACTCCAAGTAATTCAGTATACAGCCAGACGAACAAAGCAGTGGATTTCTGTATCCACTGCTTTTTGTATTGCCTGTTTTTAAAATTATTTCTGCCTGGTTTGTGCCGTTTCAGGATATGAGAAGTAAAAAAACGCTGTCGGCTCTTTGTATTTCTTATATAAATACTTTCTCTGTTTTACAGATGATTCTACAGATATTTCCCTTGTTTCTCCATTTGTTTTAATTTTCTGTGCATGATGAAATACATAGTGGTATAACAGCATACACCCCCAAGCACGTTGGAAACCGGTTCTGCCCAGAAGACGCCCATTTTTCCAAGATGTCCTACATAGGGAAGAATATAGGTTAATGGGATAACCAGGATTACTTTTCTGAACAGGCTGAAAAAAATGGCCTGTTTTTTCATTCCAAGAGAGCGGAACACGGTCTGCCCGCTCATCTGGAGCGACTGGAATATAAAGGCTATGCAGAAAATATGCAGCGCAGGAACTGCCTTTTCAATCAGATTTGCATCATTACTGAAGATTCCCGCGAAAAAGTGAGGGAATCCTTCTATGCAAAGCCATCCGGTAAGAGTATACAGGAACGTACCGGCCGTCATTATCCGGATGGCCTTACGCATAATGTCCAGGTGCCCGGCTCCGTAGTTATAACTGATAAGGGGCGCCGTACCATCGGCAATAGACAGGGCCGGGATATCCAAAATCTGCCGTACAGAGGATGCAATGGTCATAATGGTAATATCCAGGGCTCCTCCAAGATGAGAAAGCATCTGATTCGCCGCTACGAGTACCATACTATTGGTAGTCTGCATAATAAATGGCACTGTTCCCAGAGAAATAATATCCCCTGTATAAGGAAGGTACACACCCCGGCCGTTTTTTCTTAACCCGTACAACGGGTACCCATTATCCCGTGAATGGAAAAAGTGCCATGAATACGCAGCAGATAAAAACTGTGAAATCACCGTAGCCACCGCGGCTCCTGCGACCCCCATCTGGAAGACAAAGATAAACAGTGGATCCAGCACCATATTGGTAATCGCCCCTATGGCAATGGTCATCATGCCTATTCTTGGAACCCCCTGTGCGGTAATATATGGGTTCATACCTCCGGAAAGCATGGCAAAGATATTTCCGGCCAGATAAATCTCAAAATAGGATTTGGCGTAAACCAGATTTTCCGAACCAGCTCCAAAAAAGTCAAGGATTGGTCCAGCCCATATTTCTCCTATCACCATAAGGACTACCGCAGAGATAATGAGGAGAACAAAGGAGGTGTTCTGTATATCCCTGGCCATATCTTTTTTTCCTGCACCGGCCGCCATGGAAAACAACGGTGTGCCGCCCATGCCGAACATATTGGTAAACCCGGTAATCAGTATGATGAGTGGAAAACACACCCCCACACCGCCCAGTGCCACTGTCCCGGTAACAGGAATACGTCCAATATAAAATCTATCCACCACGTTATACAGGATAATAAGAATCTGCGCAACCATTAATGGAATAACCGACTGAAAAATATTGTATACTACACGATTACTGCCATAATCTATTTTTTCATCTTACTCATTTCCTGAGTTCTTATCAGATTACTCCATTGTATACCTCTTCCCCATCGTGTGCCCCCCCTGTTTGCTATCATCCTTTATACCTGATTTTGCTTCACTTTATCATATCTTATGTGTAATTATTTATTCATAAAACATGAATTAATGTTATTGATGTTTTAATTTCCACCATATCGCAGTTTTAATTCCACCAATCATCTGAATAAAGTATAAATCTGTATATTGTACATTTCAAGTATGTATGTTATTATCTAGTCATATTCAAAAAGTTTTATTTGTTTTAGTTTGAAAGGGAGATTATGTTATGAGATTCGGTTTTGTTAATGGGGTAAACAATGAAGAAAGTTCCTGTTCCCCGGCTCAGGTATCCAGACTGGCCGCTTCAGGAGTGGAAGTAGTAGTAACCAGAGGTTCTGCTTATAATGATGCTGATTATGTAAATGCGGGTGCACAGATCGCTGATTCCGCAGAAGAGATTTATTCCACTTGTGATTTCGTCGCACAAGTTCAGGAGTGTGCCAAACAACGCTGCTAACAGACCAGCCTATTATCCAGCACGAGTATTTTCAGCCATTTCTACCAGACTTCTTTCTGAACTCAGGTAGAACCTCCTGTACTAAGAAGGAGTAATCACATGGCTGCAGAATTAATCGTGCAACCGTAATTACTCAAAACACATAAAAATCCCAAAAAAGTACATCGAACGGGATCGTTAAATCCCCTGGCGATGTACTTTTTATGTTGCCTTATATCTTTTTATGTTGCCTTATATTATCTACAGGCACTACGCAATTCCTTTACCGCCCCGGCTATTTCCGGAAACGGAGTGTCTGTATCCTGTCCGGGCACAAAGCGGATAAACTTATCTCCCATCCTCATTTCAATACGGCTGTATCTTCTGATAGGTCCGTATTTTTCCTTATCCCATAGGCTACGGTTAATTCCCGATGACCGGGTATTTGTCACAAACTGCTTCTGCGGCAGCGTAAGTACAAAGGCCATACGGGCTGAGAACTCATGAACCGCTTCTTCAGAAAGAACACCATTCTCCTTTCTGGCAAAGCCATGGCTCCAGTCAGTTTTTTCCCAGGTCCTGTTTTTCATGTCAATGAAATAATCAAACTGCCCGCCATGTTCTGTTTCCTGTCCATCCAGTATATTCATGGTAAAAGCCATCTGCTGAAGAATTTTTTCCGCTTCCTCTTCCGTTTTTTCACTGGATTTCGTATAAAGTCCCTGCCCCTGATTTGCCTTCTTGACCAGCTCATCAAAATTGTATTTAGCCATACTATCTCTCCTTTTTCCCTGTCCGTCAGGTAACTGTTTCCTCTGTTTTTAATATCTGCAGGATATAATCCGCTGTATATCAGCCGAGTGCCACATCTAATGACATCATAAGCATAAAACCGATGGCAAATGAAATAACCCCCACATGGGAATGTTCACCTGCCGACATTTCCGGAATCAGTTCTTCCACCACTACATACATCATGGCGCCGGCAGCAAAGCTCAGAAAATACGGCATAAGCGGCACGACAAAATCAGTAAGAAGTATCGTAGCCACAGCACCAATCGGTTCCACAATCCCGGATAACACGCCTCCCGCAAAGGCTTTCCATTGGCCCATCCCCGCACTTTTAAGCGGCATGGAAATGATGGCTCCTTCAGGAAAATTCTGAATGGCAATCCCTATGGCAAGAGAAGAGGCCGCTGCCAAAGTAATGCCCGCGTGCCCGGAAAGGAATCCGGCATAAACCACCCCTGTGGCCATACCTTCCGGAATATTATGAAGTGTGACCGCCAGCACCAGCATAGTTGTCTTAGCCAGGTCGCTTTTCGGTCCTTCCGCTTTATCCGCATGCATGTGAAGATGTGGAATCAGATGATCCAGCAAGAGCAAAAATCCTATGCCGATACCAAAACCAATGACGGGAGGTACAAATCCCCATTTCCCCATGTCTGTCGTTTCATTCAAGGCTGGAATCAGCAAACTGAAAAACGAAGCCGCTACCATGATGCCTGCTGCGAAACCGGTAAGCCCCCGTTCAATCGAAAGATTCAGCTTTCCCCGCAGAAAGAAAACACAGCCAGCCCCCAGCGTGGTCCCAAGAAAAGGGATCATGATCCCTAAAAGTACATCATTCATATATTTCTCCTGTATCTATAATGTAATTATGTAATAAGGTAGTTAACGTATCCAGAACAATGAATACCTCCTTATTTTACCATGAATGAACTTTTTTCTCGATGAGGTCAGATTTCATTTTCCCCATATCCTATGGTTTTACTCCTGCCGGATATGATAGAGTAAAGAATAGTGTTGTTTTGTTCAGGGATTCATGAATTCCCTGTAAAGAAAGGAAAAATATGAAAAGAGACATTATCAAAGATATTATTTTCCTTCAGCGCAAATCAGAACCAGCCTGTGCCGGATGTGCTGAGGATATGGCCGCAGCCAGGGATCTTTATGATACCCTGGCTGCTCATCAGGATCATTGCGCCGGCCTGGCTGCCAATATGATTGGTGTAAGTAAAAGAATACTCGCCGTGGTTTCCGGCGATAAGATTATTGTTATGCTCAATCCGAAAATAAATAAGAAATCAGGACGTACCTATACTACGGAGGAAGGCTGCCTCTCCCTGTCCGGCACGCGTCCCGCAGAACGTGCTGAAGAGGTTGAAGTTACATGGACAGACATGGATTCACGCAAAAAGAGAAAACGTTTCCGCGGACTTACAGCAGAAGCCATTCAGCATGAAATGGACCACTTTGACGGTATATTAATCTGAGAAGGGAGATGTGGTCATGTTTAAACACATAATAAAAGGGCTTCTGTGTCTGATATTCATGTGGTCGTTTCTTCTTCCCACTTCCGCTGAAAACTCCGCCGGCACTCCGCCGGATATTACAGCGGATTCCGCCATTGTAATCAACGCGGATACAGGAACTGTATATTATGAAAAAAACGCAGATAAGCGGGAATATCCTGCCAGTATGACCAAGGTCATGACCTTACTGCTTTCCCTGGAAAAAAATCATCCAGGACATATCGTATCGGTAAGTCATCATGCAGCCGACGTGGAATCCACCTCTCTTCATACCGGAGAATGGATTGCCGTAGACCAGCTGAACTATCTCATGATGCTTCGCTCCGATAACGGGGCCGCTACCGCCCTGGGAGAATATATTGGTGGAAATATTTCCGGATTTGCTCAGATAATGAATGATAAGGCCCATGCGCTGGGCGCGACAAACACTCATTTTGTCAATGCCAATGGAATGCCGGATGAAAATCACTATTCCACGGCAAGGGATATGTCGGTTATCGTTCGCTACGGTATGTCTCTGCCTGCATTCCGCAAGATTGTTTCCACAAAGAGCTGCGGTATTACCTTTACCCGGCCACAGACCACAAGGCTTCTCTATAACACCAATAAATTGCTCTTTACCTATGACGGAGCCATTGGCGTAAAAACTGGCTGGACCAAAGCGGCCAAAGGATGCCTCGCTTCAGCAGCTACAAGAAATAATATCACTCTGATTGCCATTGTCATGCATTCAGCTACAGCCGAAAGCCGTTTTACTGAATCCGCGGCACTTCTTGATTATGGATTCGCTAAGGCTCAGTCAGAAACACAGAACAACCGGAGCAATACTATTGGTTCAGGCCACCGTAAAATCAAAGCCGCCTGATGACTTTTTTCCCTGCTATCTGACCAATCTTATGTATAACATAAAAGGAACTGTGAAAAAGTGATTCCTCATCTTTTTTCACAGTTCCTTTTTCTTACGTCTGGAAAAAGCCGCTATTGCCTCTCAGGCTGCTCCTTTTACCTTGTGGTTACGTACTTTATCCATAGCTTCCAGATATTCCTTCAGATTGTTAATCCGGTTTATACGCCAGGTACCATCTTCCTTACGCATATTGACCTTGAGGACAAATCCATCTGTAAGGATACTGTTCTTTACCTTAACGCTTACCACTGCGTCGGAATGACTGGTATCCACATCCTGCACATCAAGTACCTGCGTATGGGGAATGTCCAGAGTGTCTGCCATTCCACGGCTGACATATTCACCGGCTTCGGTCCCATATGTCCAGCGACCATTTTTTACATATGAAAGTATGGTCTTCTTAGCTGAAGCCACAGCTTCCGGCTGAATAAGGTTCCGGACCTGCAGAAACATAATCATACCGGTTCGGCTGTGCATCAATTCCGCATCCCGGGATGCTTCATAATTCTGGAACATGAGATATGAACTGTTGCACAATCCATCAAGATCTGTATATCGCGCAAACTGTTTTTCATTATGAGTCTGCACAGCCTCCTGTGCCTGCTGGAAACAATATTCCGGTGACGTCCAGTAGAAATACAGTCCAGCCCCGATTCCCAGAACAATAACCACTATACCAATGGCCAGAGCCAAAATTTTTTTATTCACAGAAACCTCCTGCTTTTTCTACCTGTCATAACCTGCCTTCCTGGTTACAGCACTTTCCTCATCCATACATGCGGACAGAACTCATCGAGAAATTCTTCTCCACTGGCAGTATATCCAAGAGATTCATAAAAGTGTTTAACCCGAACCTGGGCAGCCAGTGCCAGTGTTTTTCCTCCGGCCTCTTGTACTTCCTGCTCTGCTGCTTTTAATAATTCCGTGCCATAATGGTTCCCCCGGAATATCTTACGCACGGCCACCCTGCCGATAACGTAAGATTTCTGCTGATTATCCCAGAAAACTCTGCAGGTTCCTGCCGGAATTCCATCCGCATAAAGGACCATATGCCTTGATATGGAATCTTTATCATCAAACTCTATGGTAAATCCCTGCTCTTTTACAAACACTTCTTCCCGGATTCTACGTGCATCTTCCGGAAGCTTATCAAATGCCTTACATGCAATCATTGCGTTCATCCTTTCCTGATGTTATTGTATTATTTTATCACAGTTCCCTGATTATCAAAGAGAAATACCTATGATATGCGGTTATTTTTCTGCCGGATAAAAGTTGCATAAAAAATGCGGAGACACACTCTTCTGTCTCCGCATGGTCATGTGCACGGCTAGCTGGCCGCATGATCCTTCATCTTGAAATTGTAAATATAAATCATCTCTCCAAACAGAGCCGCATATCCGGCTATTATCCCTGCTATCTCATTGTCGGTTATCCCCGCGACAATATATCCGATAACACAGGCCGCTATCACGACAAGCGCATAGGGAATCTGTGTAGACACATGGTCAATATGATGGCACTGAGCACCCGCCGAGGCCATGATTGTGGTATCTGAAATAGGTGAGATGTGATCTCCGGCCACAGCTCCCGCCAGAACCGCTGCCACCGCAATGGTAAGCATATTCAGGTCGTTTGTGCCTGTTGCCGCAACAACGATAGGAATCAGAATACCAAACGTTCCCCATGAACTTCCCGTAGCGAAGGAAAGGACAAAGGAAACCAGGAAGAATACCGCCGGAAGGAACATGATGAATCCGGCATGCCCTCTTACGATATCCCCTACATAACCGCCCAGATCCAGATACTGGCTGCTGCAGATACCCGCAAGGCTCCATGCCAGTGCCAGAAGCAGCGTAGCCGGTACCATGGACCGGAACCCTTCTATATAGCAGTCACACAGCGGCTTAAAATCGATAACCCTGCGGACCATATACAGTATAACCGTAATAACTACAGCCGCGAAGGCTCCTATAACCAGACCACGCATGGAATCACATTCCGCAAAAGCACGTCCCAAGGGTACTCCCTGCATAATGCCGCCTGTATAAAGCATTCCGAAAATACATAACCCAATAAGAAGAAGCAGCGGCAGAATCAGATCTATAATCGTACCATTACCTACCGGCTTGGTGACAGAATCTTCCGTTACCGGTTCTTCACTGATATACAGTTCATTTTTCTGTTTTTCTTCCAGTGACTTCATTCGGGAAAAATCCTTCCCGGACCAGATAATGAAAAGAACAAAGAGCAGAGTAAACCAGGCATAAAAATTAAGGGGTACGGTGTGGATAAACAGAGCAAATCCATCAACCCCCGAATTTTCCGGGAAAGAAGAAGCTACAGCAGCCGCCCAGCTGGATACCGGGGCAATAATACATACCGGTGCCGCGGTAGCGTCAATAATATAGGCCAGCTTTGCCCGGGTAACATGGAATTTATCTGTAACCGGACGCATAACCGTTCCCACGGTGAGGCAGTTGAAATAATCATCAATGAAGATAATTATCCCCAGAATCATAGTTATCAGCAGCGCCATCCGTTTTCCCTTAATAGCCTTTACCGCCCATTCCCCATACGCCTGGGATGCCCCTGACTTATTGACCATGGATACAAAAATCCCCAGCAGCACGAGAAATACCAGGAGGAACGCATTATCCCCTATGGCCTTGGTCATAATGCTGAAAAGGACATTAATCGCACTGAATACATCAAACCCAGTGAACAATAACGTCCCTGAAAATACACCTATAATAAGTGCAGAATATACTTCTTTCGTCAGTACAGCCAACAGAATAGTAATCAATGGTGGAACAAGTGCCCATGCAGAATGTGCCAATGAAGTCCACTCCCTTCTTTTACGTAATCCATAGCCGGTGTAATCATGCCGGTTATTTATCTACTTAGACTATAACGGCTGAAGTTTATAAAGTCAACACAATATTTTATTTTTTATTATTTTTTATTTACATTTCACCCATATCCAATGAGGACTGCCCATTCCGCATCATGGAAACAGGGACTGGAAAAACTGGCTGAACAGATTCTGCCATGAAAAAAGAGCCCTCTCATTCGATGAATGAAAGGGCTCTCTGCTGTTTAGCCGTTTGTACAGACTCTTTTACCTGTCTCTGAATCAGGCTTTATTCTTTTCCATCTTGAAATGGTAAATGTAGAAAGCAATGCAGGCGAGGCAGAAGAAACCAACGGCCGTACCTACCAGTCCATTTCCCGCAAATCCAGCTGCCAGATAGCCAACTACACAGCAGGAGCTGACTGTCAGACCGTAAGGAAGCTGGGTCTGTACGTGATCAATATGATGGCACTGCGCACCGGTAGAGGACATAATCGTCGTATCGGAAATCGGAGACAGATGATCGCCGGCTACCGCGCCAGCCAGAACTGCTGCCACTGTCATGGTGAGCAGATTCATATCATGACCGGATACCGCTACGATAATCGGAATCAGAATACCAAATGTACCCCAGGAAGTACCGGTAGCAAAGGCAAGGCCAATGCCTACCAGGAAGAACACTACAGGCAGTAAGGCCGTTATAGTGGCATTGCCGCTCATTACATGGGCTACATATCCGCCTAGATCCAGGTAATCTCCACTGCAGATACCGGAAAGGCTCCATGCAAAGCAAAGTATCAGCATGCCAGGACACATAGCCTTGAACCCTTCCAGATAGCATTCACAGAATTCGCTGAACTTGAGTACTCTTCTCGTCAGGTAGAAGAATGCGGTAAATACAAGACCGATAAAGGAACCAATGACAAGACCGCGTGCCGCATCACAATTAGCAAATGCGTCGCGAATGGATGCTCCTTCCAGAATACCGCCTGTATAAGTCATACCAAATACACATCCGGCTATGAGAACCAGCAAGGGAAGGACCAGATCGACAATCTTACCATTCCCAACCGGAGTGCCCGCCTCAACCGAACCTTCCTCACTGATTACCAGTCCATTTAATTCTCTGTCTTCCAGCTCCTTCATCTTGGAGAAATCATGACCGGAAATAATGATAAACAGCATGAATGCAATAGTCAGAAGAGCATACAGATTCATAGGGATGGTATGAATAAACAGTGCAAATCCATCAATTCCTGATGACTTAGGGAGAGAAGATGAAACGGCAGCTGCCCAGCTGGAAATCGGCGCGATAATACAGATAGGCGCCGCTGTGGCATCGATAAGATATGCCAGCTTTGCACGGCTGATGTGGAACTTATCCGTAATAGGACGCATAACCGCACCAACGGTCAGACAGTTAAAGTAGTCATCGATAAAAATGAGTATCCCCAGAAGCATGGTAACGAACATAGCCATACGGCGTCCCTTAATAACCTTGGCTGCCCATTCACCATAGGCTTCCGATGCCCCGGACTTGTTGACTGCGGCAACAAAGATTCCGAGCATAACCATAAACATCAGAATGTAGACGTTTCCGCCTATCTTATCATTCATGACCTTGAAAACCGTATCGATAGTTCCGATAATATTAAACCCGGAATACATGAATGACCCTACCAGAACACCGGTAAACAGGGATGTATATACTTCCTTGGTTGCCAGTGCAAGGATAATTGTGATTACGGGTGGTAAGACCGCCCAGATTGAATGTACCAATCCAATCACTCCTTCCTGTATCTTTACAAATTCTCTTCTGATAAAAACAATATCCCATCACGTCGATTATGTGTCTCTCAAACTCGATTGTCAATACTATTTCTTCATTAAAAATCGGTATAACTGTAGGATTACAATACATGTGTTACACATTGAAAACATAAAAAGCGAGATACCCTTGTGATATAGTTAATTCGTCAAAACAAACTTTTACCAAAGGAGTATCTCGCATGAACAGTATAACACAAGTTATGAAATTTCGTAGATCTATGGTCGAATATGCATTGAAGCATGGCGTCACTAAAACCGCCATCAAATACAATACATATCGCCAATATGTATATCGCTGGCTTCGACGTTATGATGGTTCACTGGAGTCCTTACGTAATAAATCCCGCAGGCCAAAACACCATCCCAAAGCACATACAGTTGCGGAATTAAAGCTCATTCAGAATATGAGGCGTCGAAATCCAGAGGCCGGGTTGGTGGTTTTCTGGGTAAAGCTCCGTCAGCGTGGATATAGCCGTTCAATTACCGGACTTTACCGTACATTGAAACGCATAGGGATGACTCCGGTGAAACCGCCTAACCCCAAATATGTTCCCAAACCCTATGAACAAATGCTGTATCCAGGGCAGCGCATCCAGATTGACGTAAAGTTTGTACCGTCCGCATGTCTGACTGGTGAAGCCAAAGGAAAACGCTTCTATCAATATACTGCCATTGATGAATTCTCACGCTGGCGTTATGTGGAAGCCTTTGAAGAGCACAGCACCTACTCTTCCATGATATTTCTGGTGCATCTCGTTCAGGCTTTCCCGATGCCTATTGAATGTGTGCAGACAGATAATGGCCCCGAATTCACTAAACGATTCACTAAAGCAAGTCTTGACGAAGATTGTACTCTTTTTGAGCGTAAATTAAAGGAACTGGGCATCAAGCACAAAAAGATTCGTCCCTTTACCCCAAGACACAATGGGAAAGTAGAACGCAGTCATCGCAAGGATAACGAACGCTTTTATGCCACGCATTGTTTCTTCTCTTTTGAAGATTTCAGCAGACAACTCAAAAGATATAATTATAGAGATTATAACTGCTTCCCAATGCGGCCACTTGGATGGAAATCTCCAAAAGATACACTCCATGATTTCATCAAGTACGGTGTAACATATGTTTGACAAACCAACAATTTCTTCATTAAAAATCGGTATAACTGTCCCTAGGTTTCCCTGCTTCTTCCCCATGTTTCTGAAAGTTCAGCTATTCTGGAAAAAAACAGATTTATCCGATTGCCTCTGACCGTGTATACAAATATTTTTATCCATGGTAAAAAAAAGATTTATCACCTGTTTTTTTTATCCCTCTTTCCGTGCAAAAAAAAGGATTCTGACCCACACAGGTTATCAGAATCCTTTTCCCGCTCAGCGGGCAATTATCTTGTTAATCTTCACAGAAAGAAGCATGGCTGCCACTATCTTGACCGCGTCGCCGGGCAGGAAAGGAACAACACAGAGCATCAGGGCTTCCCAGAATGCAGTCTGGGTAACCAGCATGAACCACACGGTGCCAAAGAGATAACAGATCAGATTCCCTGTTACCATCCCCACAAGCAGCATGCCTTTTCGCTGAGGATACTTTTCCGCAAACCAGCCGGTGATAAAGGCCATAAATACATAGCCAATAATATATCCGCCTGTCGGACCCGCCAGAACAGAGAATCCGCCTTTCCCCATGGCAAATACAGGAAGTCCGATAGCTCCCAGCAATATATAAAGGCCCATGCTCAGCGTACCATATTTCTTCCCCAGGACGCCGCCAGCCAGAAGAACAGCCAAACTGCCCATACTGATTGGCACAAGACCCACCGGGATACTGAGCTGCGCGCATATGGCCATAGCTGCAGCAAATAAAGCGCATAATATCTGTTTTCTTATAGATTGTGCCATACTTCTCTCCTTGTTTTTTCCATCAGTATAGGTAATGTTTCCCAGAGTGTCAAATCATGGTTTACAATCATGTTTATCTTCTGCGCCTCGCATTTCGTATGCTCTGTTTCCGAGCAGCAAAAAAGCCCGGATTCTCATCCGGGCCCTGCTGCTTTTCCTTATCTGAGTTACATACCAGCCAGGGATGGAGCTGCCTTTTTAAGTTTCTTTAATGCTTTGCTTTCAATCTGACGGATTCGTTCACGGGTAACCCCGAAATGTTTGCCCACTTCTTCCAATGTGCGTGGAGTACCATCATCCATACCGAATCGCAGATACAGGACGCCTCTTTCGCGCTCGGTCAGATTTTTTGCCAACAGATCATGAATCTGTTCTCGGCGAATGGTTGCTGCCGTTTCTTCTTCCGGAGAAGCGGTCTTCTGATCTTCAATAAAATCTCCCAGATGGGAATCTTCCTTTTCGCCAATCGGAGTTTCCAGAGAAATCGGATCCTGTGCCGCCTTCTTGGCTTCCTGTACTTTGGCCACATCGATTCCCATTTCCTTGGCGATTTCCTCGTCTGTAGCCTCCCTGCCCTTTTCCTGAAGCAGTCTGCGGGCTACACGGTTCATGCGGTTAATGGTTTCCACCATGTGAACCGGAACACGGATGGTTCTTGCCTGATCCGCAATAGAACGGGTAATAGCCTGACGAATCCACCAGGTTGCGTAGGTGGAGAACTTATATCCCTTGGTATAATCGAACTTTTCAACAGCCTTCATAAGTCCGATATTTCCTTCCTGAATCAGATCCAGGAACGGCATATTTCTGCCTGGATATTTTTTAGCAATCGAAACCACCAGTCGAAGATTGGCACTTGCCATTTTCTGCTTGGCTCTGGCTGCTGCCGCCTTATCTTCTTCTGTCGCATCCGGCAATTTGCCCTTTTCAATGGTCTTGGCCAGATTCATTTCCTGTTCTGCCGTAAGAAGCGGTGTCGCCCCGCATTCACGAAGATACAGTCTTACCGGATCCGTAATTCCTGTTCCGGCCGCTGCAAAGTCACTGGCCGTTTCCTTATGCCAGTCCTTGTTTTCTTCTTCGTCGTCATCTTCCATCATATCTTCATCGAGGAAATCCGGAGCATCATGTTCGTCTTCTTCCGAATTGTCAAAAATCAGCGGAATTTGACGGTCATGGAGTTCCTTATGGATAGCATCCAGATCTTTAGCTGTTAATTTCTTTTCCTTAACAAGGGCAATGACGGCCTTGTAAGGAATACCGCCATCGGTTTCAGATTCCATTAATTCCTGAATCCACTGTGTAAGCTTTGTTGATTTAGCTGACAAAGGGAGCACCTCCTAATGACACGCTCTCTGAATTGTTTATTGCACGCTGTAATTATGTTCTTTATAATAGCCGGAAACATATTTTACTCTCATTTATTATGAAATGCAACTTTCTTCTGAGCAGATTTTTTCAGTGTTCTGCCGTAAGCCGGTACTTATAATCGGATGTAAGTTCACCATGAACTTTGAACAGACCGGACGCATCGGTATCCTTTATATAGAGTTCTCCGCTCTTGCTTATTGCCGGAGCCTGTCCATATGGACTCTGCAGAAGCATTTCTTCCGGTTTAAAGTCAATTTCCATGCGAAGGGCGGAAGAGAGGGAATCCACAGGGAGATAGGTAATCCCATCTTTGCGGATAGCTCTCTTATCCAGTTTCTTACCATCAAGGATAATATCATACACTTTCCCGACATATGTCTGCTGCCCATCGGATTTTCTGATTTTTTCGGCAATAGACTTTTCATCCGCAAATGTATCTACGCCGTATCCATGAAGTACTTTCTTGACATAGGCCGTATCAAGGGACTGGCGTTTATATCCGTCCGGATACACATAGTACGATATGGTGTGATCATCATCCCTCTGAATTACCACCCGATCATAAACAATATCAACCGGTGTATGCATCTTTACACGGGAAAATAAATCTTCCACATCCTTTTCATGCATGCGCACACAACCATGGGATGCATAATGCCCGATACTGTTTGGCGCGTTGGTACCATGAATGCCATAATTTCCGCCAATACGCATCCATCGCTGTCCTAAGGGGTTATTTGGGCCTGCCGGAACTACATGTTTCGGATTCTGCGGATCTGTCCAGGACGGATTGACTTCCTTTTCAATAATCTTGAAGTGTCCGCTGGGAGTCATCATATCCGGCTGTGCCTTTCCGCAGGCTACAGGATAGGTCTTTATTCTTCTCACACCCTGAAAAAGTGTCAGCTGCCTTGCCGCTGTATTAATTAATATATGCTGTGATGTGTCTGAACTCTCCTGGGGCTTTTCATCCGCCTTTTTATTTTCATCCTCAATGACAAAAGCCGGATTTCCCATAAATTCCGGGCGGCTTTTAACCCACTGGGAAGCCATATTCTGTTCCGGGCGCGTATAGTCATCAGCTGCCGCATTGATCTGCTGGCTTCCGGTTCCACATACAGCCAGAATAAATAACGCAATGGCAAGTTTTCGATACATCATGCATCTTCTCCATTCTTCTTTAAAAAGTTCTCTCGCTTATGATATAGAAGAATATCCATAAAATCAAGTTTGCCGCGTAAATCGCACAAACAGTTAAAAAGCAGCGTCGTTATCTGGCGCTGCCCATTAGTTGTAATAAAAAAACGTGCCTCAACGACACGTTTTCTCTGGTGTCCCAGGAGAGATTCGAACTCACGACCCACCGCTTAGAAGGCGGTTGCTCTATCCAACTGAGCTACTGAGACATAATGGTCGGGGCAGCCGGACTCGAACTGGCGACCCCCTGCTCCCAAAGCAGGTGCGCTACCAACTGCGCTATGCCCCGTGACACTTAAGTATTTTAGACCATAAACGCTAAAGTGTCAATAGTCTTTTATAAATCCAATTATCTGGTTTTCTTATGATTGATACTTTCAGCTTTAATACACCCCAGAAATATGCAGCCGATTATCCACGCCACATAGTCATCCACCGGTACGGGTATGGTGCGCATCCCTGCCGGAAGCAACCGGTTCCACCCATGCGGCCTATTTTCCTTCCAATACAGCCGTTTTCCCATTTCTGTGGTGTATTTTTCATTTACAAGGGAAACCTTAAGTGATGAACCAGATTTCAGCAAAGCCTGTTCCACTCTCCGTTTCAGTTCCTGGTGATGTGTTCCATTCCCCATGACTACAGCTCTGGGATTATATACGGACATTATCCTGTCCACCACATCCTCCAGGGTATCTGTTGGGATAATCTTCTTTTTGAACAGAGTCCCATCTTCATTGACAAGAGCCGTTCCGGTCTTTTCTGAACCGGGATCTATCGCAAAAATCATTCTTCCACCTTTTCTACATGCACATCGATAACCAGTGGGCCTTCCGTATAAATATCCCTCTTAGCCACGGCTGTGAGTATGCAATTGCCACCATATTCATTGACCTGCCGGATGACATCAGTTAATTCCTGCGCATTAAGCTGTCCTATATTCCCTGTCAGCGGATCAAAAAGTACGCCTTTATCACGTGCCAGGCGGTTTACATCATGCAGGAACATGAGAATCCGGCCCTGATTATTAGCGCCTTTATCATAGGACGACAGGGGAGCAGAAAGGATTACCGCCCCACTGTTGAATATTTTCCTGTTATCGTAAATAGCGAAATCCACAACTACCGGTTCCCCTACCATGATATTTCCGGCAGATACGATACGGACCACTTTGTCAGATTTGGAATTTACCAGTTCTGAGGCCGCTTCCTCAAATGTGTTCTGGGATACCCGCATAACGGTTGCGTTCTTGTCCTTAACATTCATCCGCGTGCGGAGATCTGTATTCACATGATTAAGCAGTGCATCCAGCGCTGCGCTGGCCTGTGTTCTGGACAGACCGGAACCAATGATTCCGGTTCCAATGACCTGTCCTGTGCGGTATACCATGGTCCCTTCACGGATTGACGCGATATTATTCATCAGGCTGGCTCTTTCATGATCGAGCTTTTTAATGTTGCCATTCAGTTCATTACGTGTCTTTTCCAGCTTATCAATTTCAGCAGCAGAAGCGTTTACGTCAGTCTGTGCCTTGTCATAGGCCTTCTGAACAGAGGACAGTCGGTTTTCCATGGACGCGCGCTGGGATTCTACCTGATCCAGCTCTTTGGACATCCCGATAGCCCGCTCGTTCATCTTATTGTACTCATCCGTACGCCTTGCCAGGAGCATTTTCCCTTCATCCAGCTGTTTATTCTTGTCCGCGATTTCACGGTTCAGTTCATTCATTTCTCCTTTGAGCTTGTTAAGGCCAAACAATGCTACGCGTATATTTTCATTGACCACAGCCATAACTGCCACAGTAAAGAAGGAAATCAATGTCCCTGAAATAATAGTAACAATGATGGACGTATATTTAGGCCGGAGTCCAAACAGGGTGAGTCTCTTTTTCCCAACTTTGGAGCCAATCTTATCCCCCAGAAAGGCAATCAGACCACCCATTACCATCAGCACAAGAACAATAATAATACCCAGCATACAATGCCCCTTTTACAGATTATGAACAAAACCGTCTTACCCTTAACGGGAAGCGCGGCGAATTAACAGGACCCCCGTAATAAATGCAATAATATTTGGAATCCAGATGGAAAGCGCCGGTGGAATCACATGGCCTCTTCCCAGTGCTCCGGCAAAAGTCATCACTGCATAATACAGGAAGATAATAACTACGGATATACCAAACCCAACAGAAGACGAAGATCTCTGCTTCTGCACTCCCAGTGGAGCCCCCACCAGGGCAAAAATAAAGCTGGCCAGCGGCAGAGAGAAGCGCCGGTTCATTTCCATGACCAGCCCGGTCGTATCCGCATGCGCTGATTCAAAGGCCTTAACCTGCTGAGCCAGTTCGCGGATTGTCATTTCTTCTTCTTTCCTCTGATCTTTCTGAATCTTATCCGGTGATTCAGCGTAATTAATCACCTGGTTGGAAAAATGCATCATACGATCGACACCTTCTGTCGTCAGATCGTAAATCACACCATCCTCCATTACCCAGTTTCCATTCTTCCATTCCGCCCGGGGCGCGTTTTCCATGCGCACCAGGTTTTCATCCTGGAATTCCTGAATCGTAATGTTGGAAAGTGTCTTTGCCTTTGGATCATATTTACGTGCGTACAGGAGATGAACAATCTTGCCATCCTGTACATCCCTGAGAACCACATGATCGGTAACCCCTGGATTCATGTTTCTCTTTATTTCTACATTAAGGACCAGCTGGTATTCGTGGTTGGCCCATGGAACTACAAATTCATTAAATGCCACCGCGCCGATACTGATAATGAACGCGGTAATAAACACCGGCATAGCCAGTCTGGTAAAACTCTGCCCTGCCGAACGCATAACTATCAGTTCGCTGGATCCGGACAATTTGGAGAAACACATGAGGGACCCTAATAACACGGCCATAGGAAATGTATACACAACAATACTGGGGAGTGCCAGTATGAAAATCTTGATAGCTGAAGTAACCGATGCTCCATATTTAGTTACATATTCGGCAATCTTCAGTAATGTATCAGATCCTACAAAAATAGCGGTAAATGCCGCTACGCCAAACAGAAAAGGTCCCATAAACTGCTTTAATATATATTTATCAAGTATGCGCATTGCCTAATCGGCCCTTCCTAAATCCTTCTTACTCTCACCGGCTATAAAGTAAAATTATCGCCCAGATAAAATTTCTTAGCTACCGGGTCCACGGCGACTTCGTCAGCCGTACCTTCCAGAAGTATCTTCCCTTCTGAGAGGATATATGCCCGGTCGACTATGTGAAGCGTTTCTCTTACGTTATGGTCAGTGATTAAAATGCCAATTCCACGGAGTTTCAGCTGGCTTACTACCGACTGTATGTCCTCAACTGCCAGCGGATCGACCCCGGCAAAAGGTTCATCCAGTAGGATAAAGGAGGGATCCATGGTGAGTGCCCGTGCGATTTCCACACGGCGGCGTTCCCCGCCGGATAAGGCACTGCCCTTGGTATTACGCACATGATTAATGTGAAATTCATTTAACAGTGACTGTGCCTTTTCTTTTCTCTGCTCCGGCGTCAAATCCTCACGCGTTTCCAGAAAAGCCATAAGATTATCCCATACGCTAAGATCTCTGAATATAGAGGCTTCCTGTGGAAGATAACCGATTCCAAACCGATGCCTCATATGAATCGGCATATCGGTAATTTCAGCTCCATCCACAGTAACCTGTCCTTCATCGGGTCGGATAATACCGACAATCATATAGAATGTCGTGGTCTTTCCGGCTCCGTTCGGTCCCAGGAGGCCGACTATTTTTCCCTGTTCCACGGTGACATTCACATGGTTCACAACGGTGCGTTCCCCATAAGTTTTCACCAGATCATGTGTTTCAATCTTCATACGTTGCTGCCTTTATATAATCCACTGCTACCCTTCCCTTTTATTTGCTTCCACTGGTATTAGTGATAGTCAGTGTACTGCGTCCATTGGTTTCCACCGTCTGATTGTCATCCCTGAGAATCAGTTCTGGTCCGGCAAAGGTATTTCCGTTCTGTTCCGCTCTGGCATGTCCCTTCAGGTACAATACCCCGTCATTCTTATTCGGTGTCCGGGTATAAACTGCCTGATCACCATAGGCGGTCAGCTTATGCACTTCACTGGTCATATGCACTCCGCCATCTCCAAGGATACGAATAGCTTTGAGATTGCCATAAATATGAGGAGCAGTCACTACGCCATCCTCAGTGGATACATAGCCGTTCCCCTGAATATTGCCATCCCCAGTGTCCGGATTATATGTGACATCGTCCCCCTTCAGGATACGCTTTTCCACCCGTTCATTAATAACCACATGACCGACTGCATGAACGGTCTTATCCGAGTACAGGTCGACTTTGGACGCATCCATGGTCGTCTGTTCCTTCACATAGTGGACGCCGCCTTCCAGATAGGCACTGCGGTCTTCGAAGCGATATTCCCCGCTCTTGCCGGTGATAGTGGCCCCCTGGTTGGCGTGAATGACCACATTGCCTGAAGCGGAAACAACTTTGGTCTTTCCATTATATGTAATAACATCTGCCGTAATGTCATCAGCCGACGCCACTCCGGCACCAGCCAGTGCGAGGCAGATTCCTATAGCTGCTATAATGCCTTTTTTCATTTATTTCCCTTTCTCCTTTAAAGATGCATGTCCCTTTGCTGTAACCACCTGCAGGACTCTGTCCGCAGTAAATGTATCCGCTGTGAGTACTTTCCCATCTTTTACCAGAGTAAACTGCTTGTCTGTGGAAAGAATCTGCGTCTTGCCATCATACTTTAAGTTATCTGCATCAAGAACAGCTCCATCTTTCGTGGTTCCATGTACAGTTCCGGTAAGAGTTACCGTCTTATCCTTTCTGTGAACTGTTCCGTTATCGGCCTTAATGGTCAGTTCTCCCTGATCATTCTTAAAATAACCTTCCACATTTTTCAGATGGGCTGTATCTTTATCTGCATCAATTTTAACATTAGCCGCTTTCAAATACCAGACAACCTGCCCTTTGGCTTCTTCCCTCATATCCATATTGCTGAAGGTAACTATGGCATCATCCGGTGCAGCACCTTTCTGTTCTGCTTCATCCCCCTGAAAGAGGAAATAAATTCCTGCCGCCATGGCAACAATTACCGCCAGAACAATATACGGGCGATATTTATTCATTTTCTGACTCCTTCTTAGCGCTGGCCAAATGTATTAATTCCTGTACTTTATCTTCCGGATAGGATAATCCGTCAAACACAGTCCTGATATCTTCAGGGCTCATTTCAGCAAGCATCCTAACCTTTTCCGGCCCTGTCCAGAACAGATGCTGGAACCACAGCCAGTCCGCAGGATATTTCCGGATAACCTCTTCCATAATTGAGGCCATCTTCTGAGAATTAATCAGCAGATCCTTCTGCGCATTCCCCGTACGCTCATATTGAAAGGGCTTTTCAAAGTGAATAACATGTCCCTTCCCCGATTCATTTCTTACGATAAACAGGGGCAGGATGGGGGCATCAAACCGGTCAGCAAAGACCGCCGGCCCCTGCGGGAAGGAAAAGAACCGGTTCATGAATTTTACAGGAACCCCTACTTTATTCCCATCTTTATCCGAGAGGAATCCCAGAATATAATTCTTCTTCATAGCCCTGGCTGCCGCTATCATTTCGTAGCCGCCGGTACCGGTAAGGAAAATGTGCTGCCCTGCCATAGCCCGGTAATCGTTAATGATGGACATAAGCACATCATCTTTCTGCTTTTTGCCAATAGCTGATGTAGGGAATCCATGAAGCGCCATACCCGCGCCCAACCATTCCCAGTTCCCCATATGGGCCGTAAGACCTACAATTCCCTTACCTTCCGCATAGCACGCCTTCAGATATTCCGGATGGGACAGGCCTATATAGTCATCGATATGGTCTTTTTCCCTGACAAGCCGCGGCATGTACAGCATTTCCATGGCTGACATACCTATATGCTGGTATACCTTATGAAGCAGTTTTTCCGCCTCGGCCCTATCACAAGAAAGCCCGGTCTGAATCTGTTCCAGTCCACGCTTTTTCTGTTTGGAAATACGTTCCATAATGACCGGTCCGAGGAATTTCCCTATTTCAAGAATATGGTCATAAGACATGGAGCAAAGTGCATTGCTCAGGCCTTTTAACAGGTGATATTTCAGTGTATCTGACACAGCCTTTAGTTCCTCTCCAAAACAACATGTTCACATACATAATCACCCTTACCGGCAATCATGCGTGCAAATAAAAATCAAGTACTTCCTGCCAGCGTCCCTGCCCGCGGACAATAAATTCCATGAACTCCCGGGCGGCCCCTTCCCCACCGGCTCTTGAAGCCACAAAATCGGCTCCTTCTTTCACATCGCGACACGCGTTGGCCGGAGCGCCAAAATATCCGGTCTTCCCAATCAGCGGGAGATCATTGATATCATCTCCCATGTAAGCCGCTTCATCCAGGGAAAGATTGAATTTTTCGCAGACCGCATGCAGCGCATCCAGTTTTCTGCCGCAGTTCATAGCCAGGTAATCTATATGAAGCTCATTGGCCCGCGCCTGAACCATCGGCGATTCACGGCCGGTAATAAAAGCCACTTTATAGCCCAGCTTCCTTACCAGGTTGATTATCATACCATCCTGCGCATTAAATACCTTTAATGCTTCTCCCTGCGGTCCAAAATACAGGGCCCCTGTAGTCAGAGTCCCATCCACATCAAAGCAGAAACATTTTATCCGGCTGAGATCCTTCATTATACAACCCCCTGTTTCAACAGGTCGGTAATGTGAAGCATGCCAACCGCCCGGCCATCCTTAACCACCGGAAGTACGGTAATGGGATGCGGAGCATGTTTTTCCATAACGTGAAGCCCCTGCGCTGCCAGCTTATTCGGTTCAATGACCATCGGATGGACGGTCATAACCTTTTCCACGGCGCAGTCAAGGAAAGAAGTTCCCTGTTCCAGGCCTCTGCGGACATCCCCATCGGTGAGAAGTCCTACCAGATTGCCTTCCTTATCGACCACATTGACCGCTCCCAGCCCTTTGTCTGTCATAATAAACAGGGCTTCTTTTACGGTGCTGTCCATTGGGACCACCGGATTATCGCTGCCTTTATGCATAACCATTTCTACCGTAAGCAGAAGTCGTTTCCCTAAGGAACCGCCAGGATGGAATATAGCGAAATTATCTGCCGTAAAGTTATGGCGCTCCATCAGGCACACAGCCAGGGCATCCCCCATGGCCAGTGCTGCTGTGGTAGAGCTGGTAGGTGCCAATCCCAGACTGTCCGCTTCCTTTTCTACGCCGCAGTCCAGTACCACATCTGCGTTTTCCGCCAGTGTGGAGGATGTCTTTCCCACCATGGCGATAAGATTTGCGCCTATACGGCGGATGGATGGAAGGATATTGATAACTTCCGCTGTTTCCCCGCTGTTAGAGTAAGCAATTACCACATCTTCCGATGTAACCATACCCAGATCCCCGTGAATTGCTTCGGCAGGATGCATAAAGAATGCAGGTGTTCCCGTGCTGGCCATAGTAGCCGCCACTTTTCTGGCAATATGCCCAGACTTACCCATTCCGGTTAAAATAACCCTTCCTCTGGCTGATGCAATCATATTGACTGCCATTTCAAAACTATCATCCAGTTTTTTCTGCAGTCCAAGTACAGCGGCTGCCTCTTCTCTGAGAACTCTGGATGCTGTATCAATAACAGACATGATACCCCCTGATAAACAATGAATTACTGTTTTCTGTTACGGCTGCAACAGAAAAGCATAAATACACACAAATTCATACTTTTATTATAATACACGTACAGAAATTATGTGTGTCGCCGCGCCACGGTTTTACTTATTTCGGCCTTTGACTACATTATCAATGGCAATCAGGTCTTTCAGGAGATCTTCCAGAGAGGACAGATAGAGCATGTTTGTGGAATCCGAAAGTCCTTCCGGAGGATTATCATGAACTTCCATAAAGAATCCATCCACTCCGGCTGCCGCTGCCGCTCTGGCCAGATAAGGAATGAATTCCCTCTGTCCGCCGGTAGAGGTTCCCATCCCCCCCGGGAGCTGTACGCTATGGGTAGCATCAAAAATCACAGGATAGCCAAACTGTCTCATTATCGGGAAAGATCTCATATCCACTACCAGGTTATGATAGCCAAAGGATACACCGCGTTCGGTAAGGGACAGGTTAGGATTGCCGGCCGCTTCCATCTTCCCTAATACATTTTTCATGTCTTCCGGAGCCATAAACTGCCCCTTCTTCACATTGACCGCCTTGCCTGTCTTTGCCGCATTGTATACCAGGTCCGTCTGACGGCAGAGGAATGCCGGAATCTGAAGCCAGTCAAGTACTTTAGATGCCGGTTCCAGCTGGCTTACATCATGTACATCGGAAAGAACCGGTACCTGCAGTTCCTTCTTGATAGCAGCCAGGATTTCCAGGCCTTTTTCCAGACCAGGACCGCGGAATGATTTAATGGAAGAACGGTTAGCCTTATCATAAGAAGCTTTGAAAATATACTGCACGCCAAGTCGTTCACAGATTTTTTTAATTTCACGCCCGATCATCAGGGTACGTTCGTAGCTTTCAATTACACATGGTCCTGCAATCAGGAACAGACGGCTTCCGTCCAATGTCAGATTTCCTACCTGAATAGGTCTCATTTGTTTTCTCTCCTTTTAAAATAAGCCTCGGCCCTTGCCAGATCGGCTTCCGTATCAATACCGATATCTTCTGATTTTGTCTTAATCACCGCAATATGATATCCCATTTCCAGTGCCCTGAGCTGTTCCAGAGATTCTGTCTTTTCCAGCGGTGTCTGTTCCAGCTTCGCATACTGCAACAGGAAATCCCGTCGATAAGCATAAATCCCTACATGCTTCAGCGGCGGTACCGCAAAGGCATGACGCGGATAAGGTATGAGGGACCGGGAGAAGTACAGTGCTTCGTCTTTCTGGTTAAGGACAACCTTTACGGCTGTATTATCCTCATATTCTGATTCTTTTAACGGCGTAGCCACAGTGGCCATGGCACAGTCTTTCTTCTCTATAAGTACACTGGCCAGACGGTCGATGACATCCGGATCAATGAGAGGTTCATCCCCCTGTACATTGACAATAATATCGTAATCCGGATATTTTTCTGCCACTTCCGCCAGGCGGTCCGTTCCGGTCGGATGGTCAGGAGAAGTCATAACCACCCTGCCGCCGAAGCGGAGAACTTCCGCCTCAATATCCTTATGGTCAGTGGCCACTATACAGATATCCGGCACTTTGGCCTGTATAGCCCGTTCATAGACTCTCTGAATCAGCGTTTTCCCGGCAATCAAGCGAAGCGGTTTCCCTGGAAGACGTGTGGACGCATATCTTGATGGAATAATACAAGCAATTTTCACCATATTCATTCTCCCTGATTACACTCCGAATACCCGGGAAATCAGCTCATTCATACACTGTTCCCCGTCTCCTGTAAATTTCATTTCTATCTTTAATGCATACAGAGGTATTTCCGAAGCTTCTTTTATTTTAACAATATCCTTCTCCGTAGTCAGCAGGATTTCCGCGCCGGTTTCCCTGGCTCTTCGTTCCGCCGCCCGGATATCATCCACCGTATAGTGGTGATGATCCGGAAAATACATAGTCCCTGTCACAGTGATTCCCAGTTCTTCCGCAGTCCGGTTAAAGGAATCCGGATTCCCTATACCACACAGAAGGAATGCCTTTCTTCCGCGGCCTTCTTCCGCTGATACTTCCTCTTTCCTCTTCCAGGCATGATATTCAATAATCCCTGTGGGAGTATGATGAGATTCCACCACCGGGGCCTTCGGGTGGATTTCCCTGATTTTCCGGATGATTTCCTGTTTTTCCTTTTCTGTGACCTGATCACTCTTGGTAAGCACAAATACATCCGCCCGCTTCATACAGTCCAATGGTTCTCTGAGAAGTCCTCTCGGCAGCAGATGCCCGGCCCCAAAAGGATTTGTGCAGTCGATAAGCACTATGTCCAGGTCTCTGTTCAACCGCCAGTACTGAAATCCATCATCCAGAAGAAGAACATCTGCTCCCATGGCTATGGCTTTTTCAGCGGAGGCATTACGATCCTTTCCCACCAGAACAGGCACATGAGGCATTTTGACAGCCATCATATACGGTTCATCCCCTGCTTCTTCCGCAGGAAGCAGAACCTGGCTCCAGTCCGATACGATGCCGCCGTTTTTTTCCAGCTTTCCCCGATAACCCCGGGTCAGTACAGCCGGTCGGTGTCCAGACTGCTTCAGCATCCCTGTCAGACGGATGATACACGGGGTCTTCCCTGTTCCCCCTGCAGTCATATTGCCTACACTGATAACCGGAATCGAAACCGTTTCCGCTCCGGCCATTTCCTTCTGCCGCCGGGAAATCACACCACGTCTGTATAAAGTTTCCAGTGCTGACAGCATGCCCAGTATCAGCGTGCCGCCCACACCGGGGTTTTTCTCTTTCTGCAGCCTGAGAATATAGGATTCTACGCTCATTTGTGTCCTTTCAGCTGAACATGATATTCAGCAAGCAGTTTTTCAAATGCCGCAATATTCCTTCCTGTCGCCCCCTGGTTTTCACGGACTACTTCCAGAGCTACCTGCCCCATCTTCTGCATCTTCTGCCTGTCGGCCAGAAGTGCCAGCAGTTCCTCTTCAAAGTCTTCCGGAGTATTGCACATAATGCAGACACCTCGTTCAGAAAGCAGCTTGAATATTTCCTTAAAGTTAAACATAAACGGTCCTACCAGAACCGGTTTTCCATGGGCTGCCGGTTCCAGAATATTATGTCCGCCTACACGCACAAAACTGCCGCCTACAAATACTACATCTGCCAGGCTGTACAGCCGGCCCAGTTCCCCAATGGTATCAAGGATGACAATCTGATGAGCGGAGCCGTCATCGGATTCTGTTCCCATTTCCGAACGACGGATAACCGAATAGCCAAAATGATGAATCAGGAACTTGACAGAAGCGGCTCTGGTAATTTCACGGAGGGCAAGAAGCAGTTTAGCATCCGGATACTTTTTAAGCACCCGTTCAAAAGCATGCATAACGATTTCTTCTTCCCCGCTGTGCGTACTTCCTGCCACAATGATTGGGCCGGAACCGGTAAAACGAAATTCCTTTCTCAGCTGCTGTTTTTCCTTTTCCGATACTTCTGCATAGGTCTGATCATATTTGGTATTGCCTATAACGGAAACTCTTTCTGGCCGGGCCCCCATTTTAATGATGTATCCTGCGTCATGAGCTGACTGCATACAGAATTTCTGAATCTGATCCAGCATCTTTTCCGTTACCGGTTTAATCAGAGAATATCTCTTCATAGACCGGTCGCTGATACGGCCATTCATCATCATGACAGGAATATGGCTCCGGCTGGCAATGCGGAGGAAGTTAGGCCAGAGTTCCGTTTCTATAAGGATGATGGCCTTAGGTTCCACAATACGGACAATACGGTTGGTAATCACCGGAAGGTCAAACGGGAAGAAAATATGTCCATCCGCCTCCGGGATAATCCGCCGCGCCATGCGATGCCCGGTAGCGGTAACCACGGAAACCACTACCATTTCTTCTGGATATCTTTTCTTAAGTTCCCTTACGATAGGGCTGGCAGCCACTACTTCCCCTACGGAAGCCGCATGAACCCAGATGGCATGATGATATGCTATTTTCTGCAGTGTCGGAGTCGGCATGACACCGGCACTCTGTTTAAGACGTTCATAAAAACCTTCTTCAAAAAGAAGACGGTAAATCAACAGCGGAATCTGCAGTATCCAGTAGGCTACAAGACAGATGTTATAAAACCAGTACATTCTTATTCCCCTTCCGGTTGTTTCGCTGACATTGTGTAAAGTTCATAATACAGTCCATGGAGCGCCATCAGTTCGTCATGTGTTCCCTGTTCTGAAATGCGCCCCTCGTTAAGAACAAGAATATGATCGGCATTCTTAATGGTAGACAGTCGATGGGCTATTACGAATGCAGTTCTTCCCACCATCAGTTTATCCAGTGCATCCTGTACTACCTTTTCGCTTTCTGTATCCAGCGCAGAAGTAGCTTCATCAAGCACAAGGATCTTAGGATTCTTCAGAATGGCACGGGCAATGGAAATACGCTGACGCTGTCCGCCGGAAAGGACAACCCCCCGGTCACCGGCCATGGTTTCCAGTCCCTGCGGAAGATTCTTAATGAAATCTTCCGCATTGGCCGCCCGGATGGCTTCCCAGATTTCTTCTTCTGTAGCATCCAGACGTCCATACAGGATGTTATTCCGGATAGTTGTGTTAAACAGCATAGTATCCTGCGGTACCATCCCGATAAGGTCACGAAGAGAGCTCAGGGTTACGTCCCGGATATCCACACCATCGATGCGTACGGCACCGCCGGTAACATCATAGAAACGGGGAAGGATATTGGCCACTGTGGTCTTCCCCGCGCCAGACGGTCCTACCAGGGCAATGGTTTCCCCTGGATTAGCCGTAAAGTTAAAATCGTTAAGTACAGGATGTCCCTTTACATAGTAAAAGGCTACATGGTCAAACTGTACTACCCCCTTGGTAATCTTCAGATCTGGCGCATTTGGCTTTTCCATAACTTCCGGCTTGGTATCCAGAATGGCAAATACACGGTCAGCAGCAGCCAGGGATTTCTGAATGTTACCTACTGCTTCCGCCACACGTTTTACCGGATTGGCCAGATTGATGGCATACATAAGGAAGGCAATCAGTTCCCCGCTGGTCATAATGCCATCAATGACGGATACCCCTCCGTACCAGATAATGGCTGTTACCGCAAAGGCAGAGAAAAATTCCACAAACGGAGTCATCTGGCTCTGCTGCCGGATGGTCCTTACCGTAGCCTTGAAATTGGATTCATTCACCTTATCAAACCGTTTGATTTCAAAATTCGTACGGTTAAAACTGCGGATAATCCGGACCCCCTGAATGGTTTCCTGCAGCATGGCTGTTACATCAGCCAGCCGTTCCTGCACGGTACGCCCGCTGTTGTGCAGCTTTCTTCCAAAGAAACGAATCGTACCGGTAACCAGAGGAACAATGATCAGGCACAGTACAGTCAGTTTCCACTGAAGATAAATCATGGACACAAAGGAGCCGATAAATATGGAGCCTTCCTGTACAAGGGACACAAAATTATCTACGATGGCCGTCTGCAGAGCCGATATATCATTGGTAAGATTACTCATGATTTCACCGGTTCTTCTGCGGTCATAATATGACACTGACAGCTTCTGCAGATGTCTGTACAGAGTACCGCGCAGGTCAGTAATAACCCGCTGCCCCATATACCCCATAAGATAACGATGTCCAAATGTGGTTATGCCGCGAATCAGGAAAATAACGAGAATCGCCACAATGACCAGATACAGCATGTGCAGATTCTTATCGGTGAGTACCTTATCCACCACATCTTTGATTACCCAGGGGAGGATAAGGTTGGAGCCTGCTACAAACAGCATGCAGACTACGGAAACAAGCAGTATTTTCCAGTAGGGCCACAAATAGCTCAGCAGCCGTTTATAGCTGCCCAGTTTATTCTTTTTCTTTTCTACGGTCATTCTTTTCCTATCCTCGCTGTGTTTAAAATTAATTCCCCGGTACGACGCACAGCACCACTATCCCCCAGTTTACTACGTACTTCCTTCAGTTCTTGAATATTTTGCTGCCGCTTCGTTTCGTCAGTAATCCAGGCCCCCGCGATTTCCACAATATGCTCCGGTGTTACCGCATCCTGAAGAAGTTCCGGTGTCACTTCCCGGTTAAGCAGCAGATTCGGCAGACCGGCATATTTTACATGCACCAGATGCTTTGCCAGGAACCAGGTGACCGGTGCCAGTTTATATACCAGTACGGTAGGAAGTTCCATCAGTGCTGTTTCCAGTGTGGCCGTCCCGGAAGAGGCTATACAGGCCGTACAGATGGACATGAGGTCATACTGATGCTCTTCCGTAATGGTGACTGAGATATCCCCTTCCTGCTCAATCAGACTGGTAAGCATCTCCTCAGGAATGGTCTCGGCCCGGGGCATAAAGAACTGACAGTCAGCCATTTTCATAAGCTGTTTCCCCGCCCTGAGCATTACCGGAAGGAGATCCCGGACTTCGTTTTTACGGCTGCCCGGCATAAGCAGAATACGCTTTGCTTCCTTCCGTGCGCCAAAATGAGTCATAGCTTCCTGCTCTGTCATCACCGGATGCACGGTATCTACCAGCGGATGTCCTACAAAAGTAACGTTAGCTCCCGCCTTTCTGTACGCTTCGGCTTCAAAAGGGAAAATAGAAGCTACACAATCCACATCTCTGACAATATTTCTGGCGCGTCCCTTGTTCCATGCCCATATGGTAGGAGCAATGTAGTAAACCACAGGTATACCCATCTGGCTTACCATATGCGCCAGTTTCATATTAAATCCCGGATAGTCCACACATACAAAAACATCCGGTTTCTCTTTTTCCACTACCCGGCGGATGTAATCGCGCAGCCGGAAAAAAAAGGGAATATGTTTAATGATTTCCACAACCCCGATAACTCCCAGGTTTTCAATATCATAAACAATCCTTACTCCGGCTCGTTTCATGGCCGGGCCCCCCATTCCCAGCATTTCGATATCCGGATGATTCTTTTTCAGCTCCGCGGCAACCGCTGCGGCATGCATATCTCCGGACGCTTCTCCGGCTGAAAACATTATTTTCATCATTTATTCCTGTTCTACGGCAAGGATGACGATTCCTTTTTTATCCGCTTCTTTCAATACTTTTTCTTTCTCCGCGAAAATCGTACGGTATGCCTCTATAGCCAGTACCCTGCATCCACTTTCTTCCATGGATTTCAATGTGGTCAGTCCGACGGCAGGCACATCAAAACGCGGGTCCTGATTCGGCTTGGCGGTCTTTACGACCACTGCGTCGCCCCGGGCCAGCTGTCCTCCTCGTTTAATGCAGGCATCCGTTCCTTCTATAGCTTCTACCGCCATAACGGCCTGGTTCTTGACCACTACGGTCTGCCCCAGATCCATTCCCCCAATCAGCTTGGCAGCCTTGAATCCAAAAGCCACATCCTTAAGCTGCTGTTCCGTCGGTTTCTTTCTGGTAAACACTCCCGGCCCCGGCATCATGGGTTTCAGATATTTGGTCTGATCCAGTACATGAAGTCCATCTTTAGCCAGTTCATCCACAATGGCCAGCATGATGGTATCATCTTTCCGGTTATGAAGTTCTTTCAGTACACGCAGCGCGCGCAGGTCCGGCAGATGCAGACCTTTGAAAAGCCATTCCTTGGTAACCTTACCCAGCATGGTTACTTCAGTAACATGCTCAGCTACCAGTGTTTTAATTATCTTATTTATTTTAGCTACATTAATATCGTAATAGATATCAGCCAGCTGTTTCAGTTCCGGACTTACACCTGGAATCAGGGCGATACAAACCACTTCATATCCCTGCATCTGTACCGCTTTTATGAATTCCACCGGTAAAGTACCGATACCTGCGAGTAATCCAACTCTTTTCATAAATTCCCCCTGAATTAAACAATCATCTTATTATTTTACCATAAGACACACCGTATTGGGGAATATACTCCACTGGCTGTTATGATTTCCCGTTACACCTTAAATTTTCTGCTCCCGTACCGGAAAAACATGCCCAGGTGCCCGCCTGTCTTATCACCAAGTGCAGGATTTTTCAGATAATTATTTTTTTATTTACCTTATATATTTGGGGTAATTCCCCACTCATGTTTCATATATTACCTTTTTAGATAAGTATACTTGAAACAGAATAAGTTCATCTAACCTGTCATTTTTTATATAACTATTCATTTTAGTCATAATATGTTGCATTTTATGTTATCAAATAGTATACTATCACATGTAATGTATATACCATTTCTTTATTGGAGGGTTTAAAATTGTTTACTAAAATTAAAGAAATCTTGATGTCAGTTTCCCTCATCAAGCAAATCGCAGTCGGTCTTATTGTAGGTATTTGTATTGCCTGCTTTGCTCCGGGATTTATTCCTGTAGCCTCCATTTTTGGTGACTTCTTTGTCAAGGCACTGAAAGGGGTAGCCCCGGTACTGGTATTCTTCCTGGTAATGAATGCTATGCTCCAGAAGAAGAATGACCGCAATGCTTCCATTAAGCCGGTTATCATGCTTTATTTCATCACCACATTCCTGGCAGCTCTGGTCGGGGTATTCGCTTCTTTCATGTTCCCTACCACACTGCAGCTGCAGACCGCTCAGACGCAGGTCGCTCCGCCAAGTGGTATTGCTGAAGTTATTCACACCCTGCTGATGAATATAGTAGACAATCCGGTAAACGCGCTGGTTAACGCCAACTATATCGGTATCCTCTCCTGGGCCATCATTATCGGTATCGCCCTCCAGAGTGTTGCCAGTGAAGCCACCAAGGATTGCCTTGATGATCTGGCACGCGGTATGACCAAGGTGGTTACCTGGGTTATTCATTTTGCTCCATTTGGTATTATGGGTCTTGTTGCTGAATCCATTGGTTCCAACGGGCTGTCCACCCTGCTTACTTACGTACACCTGCTGGCTGTCCTCATTGGCGGCTATGCCGTTGTAGCACTGATTATCAATCCGCTGGTAGTTTACATCAACACACGTCAGAATCCATATCCGCTGATTTTCTCCTGTCTCCGTGAAAGTGCCGTATACGCATTCTTCACCAGAAGTTCCGCTGCCAATATTCCAGTCAACATGGCACTGTGCAAACGCCTGGGCCTCAACCCGGATATTTACTCCATTACCATTCCGCTGGGATGTACCATCAACATGTCCGGTGCCGCTATCACCATTTCTGTTATGGCACTGGCTGCCGCTCATACCCTGGGGATTGCCGTTGACTTTCCTACGGCTCTGCTTCTCTGCATCGTTTCCGCTATCGGTGCGGCAGGTACTTCCGGTGTAGCCGGTGGTTCCCTGCTTCTGATTCCGGTGGCCTGCGCATCCTTCGGTATCGGCAACGATATCTCCATGCAGGTAGTAGCCGTTGGTTTCATTATCTCCGTTCTCGAAGATTCCTGCGAAACCGCATTAAACAGCTCCAGTGACGTAGTATTCACCGCCACTGCAGAATTTGCTCAGCGCCGTAAGAACGGTACTCTCCGTGCAGAAGACATGGTTCCGAAAAACTAATCAGTAAATCTCATCTTTCCTTAGAAATCCCAAAGTGGATGACAACAGCTATCCCTGTTGTCATCCACTTTTTTGTTTGCTCTTCCCCTCCATTTCTCTGTAAGATATTCCGAATCAGTTCAATCTTTTCTTATATATGATATATTGTCATTTGTTAAATGAATTATAATCATGTATTCTTTACATTGTCTTATTACATCACATTTCTTCAGGCAGATGCCTGTACATACCATTACATAAAGTCAAAACGTATTACCTGGTTAGGAGACATTAATGAATTCAATGATTATTTCTCTGATTAAGCGGATTCCTCTGATAGAGCAGATTGCAGCAGGGCTGGTCATAGGCATTATTACCGCTGTATTCTTCCCTTCGGCTGTACCGATATTCTCCATTTTCGGGGATGTCTTTGTTAAGACACTGAAAGGGGTTGCTCCGGTCCTTGTATTTATTCTGGTTATGAATGCCATGCTTCAGCGTAAGAAGAATGGCAATACCGCCATGAAACCAATTATCCTTTTATATATCCTCAGCACATTTGCTTCCTCTCTGATTGGGGTAGGCATGTCTTTCCTCTTTCCGACCCGTCTGCTGCTCAAATCAGCGGGACAGGCCGCCGCAGCGCCCAGCGGTATATCGGAAGTATTATATAACCTGATTATGAACATTGTGGATAATCCGGTTCATGCTCTCGAAACAGCCAACTACATCAGCATTCTTGCCTGGTCCATAATCATAGGTATGGCACTGCACACCTGCGCTTCGGATACCACTAAAAAGGTATTTCAGGAACTGTCCGAGGGAATTACCCGTGTAGTTACCTGGGTCATCCATTTTGCTCCACTGGGCATTATGGGACTGGTCACAGAATCCGTAGGAGCCAGCGGCCTGTCCGCATTACTCGGCTACGCCCGGCTACTGGTCATCCTGATTGCGTCCTACTCCATGGTGGCCCTTATCGTCAATCCCATTATCGTCTTCATTAAGATTCGCAGAAATCCTTATCCTCTCATATTTACCGCACTTCGTGAAAGCGGTCTGTACGCCTTCTTTACCCGAAGCTCTGCGGCCAATATTCCGGTCAATCTGGCACTTTGCAAGAAACTCGGCCTGAATCCGGATACCTACACCATCTCTATCCCGTTGGGTGCCACAGTTAATACAGCCGGAGCGGCTATCACGATTTCCGTGCTCTCTCTGGCTGCCGCATATACACTGGGCGTAGTTGTGGATTTCCCCACCGCGTTCCTGCTGTGTATCATTTCCACAATAGGTGCCTGCGGTGCATCCGGTGTAGCCGGAGGCTCTTTGCTTCTGATTCCAGTCGCCTGCGCATCCTTTGGTATCGGCAATGATATTTCCATGCAGGTCGTTGGGGTAGGTTTCATCATCTCCGTTCTGGAAGATGCCTGCGAAACAGCTCTTAACAGCTCCAGCGATGTAGTATTTACCGCCGCTGCTGAATGGGCCGCCAGAAGAAAGCATACAGCATGATCATAACAGGCCTGATATAACATACATAACAGAAAAGGCCAGGTAAGAACAACTCATGTTCCTGCCTGGCCTTTTCAGCTGCTCATTTCCTCCCTGCCGGCTTGTATATTCTCTTCTGCGCCTTACTTTTTCCGGTCACTTTCTCTGAAAGCACAGGAAAATTCCCTTTCCATGTTTCATGCGGCCTGTTTTTTTATCACAATTCCCGCTGTTCTCTCTGTCCCGCCTGCGGACAATGAACCGTCTGCCTGTGTCCCTGCTTTTTACAGATATATTCCATCGCCTGATTTATGCTCCTTTCGTAAAAGGATTCATCCTGCTCATCCCGGACTGACCATCCCGCGATATAGTAGTTTTCCTGCCTGTCCCTTGTGTGATTAACAGATTTTCCTCTTCCGATAAGGTCATTTCCCCATAATTATCCTTATATCTCCCAGATTATCTCTCTCTCAAGATCAATATACGCCGCCGCGATACGCCCCCGCAGGGACCCCGATATGATTTTCCGAACCCCTGTTGTTCATCTTCACTCCAGTACAACCATAGAAAATCCGGGCCCCAGAATCTTCTGATTTTCCTGTTTCATCCATTCTTCCACTTATTCCATGCGATTCCAAATCCTTCTTATCCCCGCTGTTTCTTTTCCCTGAACAAAATACCTTACCCTTCATTTACCTGTTATGCCATAAGCTTTCCGGTTGCCAGAAAGAAATAAATTCTCTATATCCGTGATAAGTCTTTATCTTTTCCTGTTTCCAGGGCAGATAAAACAGCAAAAGAAAACTACCATTTTTCGCCATACGGACCAGGAGAAACCGCATAAAAAACGGCCTCGCGGAAGTCATTATCTTTTGACCTCCGGAGACCGTCAGTAATCATATTCTGTTCAGCTGTCCGTTATTTCATGCGGCGTGCTTTCTGCGCTGTGCCAGTTCAGCTGTAGCGGTAAAGAGCACATCGCTGGAGCTGTTAAGAGCTGTTTCGCAGGCATCTTCCAGAACGGAGATGATGAAACCTACCCCAACGACCTGCATGGAAATATCATTACCGATACCAAAGGATGCGCAGGCTACTGGAATCAGAAGCAGAGAACCTCCGGCTACACCAGATGCACCGCAGGCACCTACTGTGGATACGATGCACAGAAGCAGTGCTGTCGGGAAATCGACCATGATGCCCAGTGTATGAGCCGCTGCCAGTGCAAGAACGGAAATAGTAATGGATGCGCCCGCCATATTAATGGTTGCTCCCAGCGGGATGGAAATGGTGTATGTATCCGGGTTCAGTCCCAGCTTCTTGCAAAGAGCCAGATTGACCGGAATGTTAGCCGCGGAACTTCTGGTAAAGAAAGCATACAGACCGCTTTCACGAAGTGTGGCAAGTACCAGTGGATATGGATTCTTATGAATATTGAAGAACACAATCAGCGGATTCATTACCAGAGCTACCAGCAGGTAGGATCCGATAAGAACGGCCAGAAGCTGTACATAGCCAAGCAGTGCGGACAGGCCGCTGGCTCCTACAGACTGAGCTACTAGCCCCATAATACCGAGTGGTGCGAAATGAATAACCCAGGTAACAACACGGGTAATTCCCTGTGATAAATCCTGAAAGAAAGCCTTAGTAGAATCACTTGCGGAAATATGAAGAGCGATACCGATAATCAGCGCCCAGGAAAGAATGCCGATGTAGTTGCCTGTTGCCAGCGCGTTAATCGGATTGTCTACCACGTTCATGATTACATTGTGAAGCACTTCCGCAATGCCGCTTGGCGCTTCAACACCCTTTTCCGCCACCTGCAGCTGAAGTGTGGTCGGGAACAGGAAAGACATCCCTACCCCTATGAGAGAAGCACATAATGTACCAATCACATAAAGAACAATAATCGGCTTCATCGAAGTGTCAGTGCCGCTCTTTCTCTGAATCATAGCATTCATAACCAGAATGAATACCAGAAGCGGTGCAACACCCTTCAGCGCCTTAACAAACAAATCCCCGAAAATTCCCAGGAATGGGACAGCGCCCGGAGCCAATACGGCCACGGCAATACCGATGACCAAACCTACCGCAATCTGCTCAATAAGAGGTATTCTCTTAAGCAGCGATCCAATTGCCTTAAACATAAAGATTTCTCCCTTCGAATAAAATAGTTTGACAAAAGTGATGTATCAGGAAAAACCTTTTGTCTACCTGTTTGATATGGTTAGTATACATGATTATGCGTCATTTCACAAATGACATTTTGTCATTAATAATCGTGTGTTTTCCTTTAGTTTCATATAAACATAGTATTAATTGAATGTGTTTATGGCTTTATCTGTTATTTCTAATTAATAAGTACACACTATATAGTGGTCTTTTCGTATTAAAATATTCGAAACCTCAACACCTTCAATGGGTTGATTTAACAGGAAAGGACTACTATATATGAAAACTTCCATAAAAACAGCATTATTTCTTTCATTGACAGTTCCATTATGGTTTGAATCGGGGCACCAAATAGCCTGTGCACAATCGATAGAAACTACTCCCGCTGCATTGATCAGCACAAAATCTGCTTCCACACTGCCAATAATAACGGAAGAGTCCGCCGATCAGGCTATTCAGGATATCAGGGTCATAGGCTTTGTTGACACGGAGGCTCTAAATTAAAAGCTATTGCTGTTCATTACAATACAGATCTCCAAGGCGCAGACATAGATGCATCCACTTATACTATCCACGATTACGGCATGACACTTTCGAAAAATGACCTTACCCAGGGCACCAATCCTGGCATTATCACAAAGGTGTACCTTAATGACAAGCCTGAAATTGCCTCCTGTTCCAAATCCCACGGTTCCTATGTAATTATTGAGACCAATACAGATTATCAGGGAAGCTGTTTCCCCCGCTCCTATGCGATTACTATGGCTGCTGATGTAAAGCAGGAAAAACCGCTGTGTCTGAAAGATAAAATCATTACTCCATCCATAATGGGAGCCTCTAATTACACAGAGCAATCCTATGTCGGATATGATCCCAACACCGGAAAAAATCGTGCCCCTGAAACCTATGATTACGCTAACGCCGGTACATATACCATTGCCGGCCTTGAAGGCTATCAGTTACACACCATTGAAAACGGTACCGCCTTTCATGCCACCCATTGTTTTGACGAAGCCAATGGGAAATATTGGGATTTTGATCTACCATATGCCATTTATGTGCCCAAAGACTATAATGCCCATAAGCGCTACGGACTCGTCCTGCACATTCATGATGCAGGTTCCATGAGTTCTGACCCCATGTTGACACTGACTGAATCACAGGCTGCTGCTAATTTTGCATCGAATAAATTCCAGAACGAAGCTAAAAAACGAGGACTGGATGGAGTTATTATTGTCTGCCCGGCTATCACCGAATTTTACGACATGGATAAGGATAATCCTCATTATTCGTTGCGCATGGCCAGAGATAACTGGACGCTTAGCTGTGCGGCCCCAGCCATCTGGGAACTTATGGATTATATAACAGCAAACTATTCTATTGACAGAAACCGCATTTACGGAAGTGGACAGTCTATGGGCGGCATGACTATTATGGCTATGGCTGCCCAGCGTGATAACTATTTTGCCGCCCTTCTCCCTATGAGCTGCAAATGGGGAAACAACTTCAATAAAGATTATCCTTTTGATGGTACGGTCTATTACAATGCCCCTGCCGACGGGAACATCATCTGGAAAACCGATAGTGATGGTCATCCGGCCAACTATAGCAACTGGTTCTATATGATTTCAGACGATAATATTCTCTACCTTAATACCGCCAATGAAAACATTGAATATCGCCTGTTGTACAATGATCTGCAGGGAGTAACCATCCCCACTGCAGAACTGGTGCTGGATGAAAATACCACCCCTGAGAAGCGAAACAAAGTGATTTCCGAGCTCACCAGAATGCCAAATAAAACAGGAATTTATGAGGCAGTCCTCAGTGGCAATGTCAGCCATATGTCGGCCTGGTTCTATGGCCATGGTACACCAGCCTGCTATACCTGGCTGCTCTCACAGACAAGAAAAACGGAAATGGCCCGTCCCAAACTGCCTCTTGATCGGCCATTCGTTTTAGCAGATGCACAGATTCACACGGAAGATCGCATTTTTTCGCAGGACCGCCAAAATCCAGAAAAAGTAAGTTATTATCCAACGGGAAAACACGGTGCAGTCACCGAAGGCTATAACTCTGGTTTAACGGCTCTGGGATCCGACGAAACACTTGCTCCTGGATGGAAGCCTCAGCCCTAAGAAACCATCCCCGCTCCTCAGGCTATAATCAAAGAGTAAGCTACAATCGCAGAATAAATTTCGTATATTCACTGTCTGGTGGTTCCAACAAATTCCTGGAAAATCAGACAAACTAAAAATCCGCCAGAGACTCCATAGTATGTTTCTCTGGCGGATTTCTTTATATGACTTACCGCTTATTATCATCTGTAGCTCAAATCATGCCCGTAAAAGCCAGCTTGACCTTCATGTCCAGATCACAGTATTGCCGGATAAAACCATTGATATACTGCACCAGTCCTCTGTAAGCCCTGAGAGGAATCTGCTCCGGCGCATCCGTTCCCCAGGAATAAAGCACAAACTGTTGCAAAAGATTAGATGCCGCCGGTGAGAGATTAAGCTGTTTCTGTGGTTCTTCCGCACAAGGATTATATCCGGCACAAACCAGCAGCTGCACTGCGGCCATGCAGGCACAAATAGATTTGTTCCGCTTGCGCGCTGTGAGAGCCGCCCGCCCCAGTACTTTCCATGCCCGGACATCTCCCTCTGCCGGAGGAAACAGAGCTGCCGTAAGCTCACTGATAAAATACCAGTTAGACATATCCTCATATCCAAGAGACATCATGTCTAACAGAATGTTGCCCTCATATTGCGTCATTATCAGAAAATCTGATGATTCACGCATAGTAAAAGTAATCAGTGCATAGGGAACGAGACATCCGGTTCCATATCGTTTCACTGAAGCAGGGGATACAAACAACCGGAGAGTCCCACTTTCCCGGGTAAACACCTGCAGAATCCTGCCACCGGTGCCTGCTTTTCTTACAGAAAGGACAATGCCTTCCTTATTCGTGATTCTCTGTCTCTGCATCTCCCGGCTTCACCTCTTTCTGTGGAGCAACCGGTTCTGCTTTCACCCGGCGGATGCGCAGTCCATCCATACGTATGACTGTGAATTTCCAGTTACTGAACTGAATGGAATCACCAATACGGGGCACATGTTCCAGTTTTGAAAAAATACGTCCACCAATAGTGCTGGCACTTCCGCCTTCTTCAAATGGAATCCCCAGACAATCTGAGATATCATCCAGTATGACCATACCGTCAAATTCATAGGTACCATTGTCATGCCTTACGATTTCCTTTGGTTTGGCTCCTAAATCTTCAGGTATTTCCCCTACCAGTTCTTCTACCAGATCTTCCAATGTTACCATACCCACCGTACCACCGTATTCATCCACCACAACCGCAATATAAATACGACGTGTGCGCATAAGCTGTGTGAGCGATGAAGCCGGCATAACCTCAGGGACCATAAGGATTTCATGAATTATCCCCTTTACGCTCTTTTCTCTATGAAGATAACTTTCCATAAAATCCTTTACATGAACAAATCCCAGTATATCATCCTTGTCTTCCCGGCAAACCGGATACCGGGTATGTGGCGACTTAGATATCTTTTTTCTGAGACTCTCCATATCATCTTCTACATAAAGAACCGCCATCTGACTTCTTGGAATCATGACATCTTTTACCAACAATCCGAAGAAGTCAAAACTGTTTTTGAGCAGCATATTTTCTGATGCATTCAATCGTCCGCCGCGATGGCTTTCCTCTACAATACATCGAATCTCATCTTCAGAATAGGTGAAATTCACCTTATTATAGAAGTTCCTGTTCCTCTTTTTGAAGACACTTCTTACCAGGAAAATTCCCGGAGTAACCAATGGTCGGAACAGGGACAGAAGCAGCCGGATAAACCAGGTATGAGCTGCCAGGACCTCCAGCGGCCTGTCCAATGCCTCAGCCTCCGCATATTCCAGTACCGCTATCCAGTATACCAGTGCCATGATTACATAAAACAGGATACGGACAGCACACAGGATTCCTGTCCGTGTGTTCACCAGCAGCCCGGACAACAGACTCTCCCCGGCAGCACCGACTTCCCAGGTCAGGCAGGCAAATACAAAGGCTGCGACCACAGCCCCTAACTCAGTAACTGCCAGAACCATGTAGGAATGATGATAAAACCCCTCTACCTTTGCAATCAGTTTCTTATCCTGTTCCTCATTATCTTCAATATATTTGCGTCTCATTCTGGCAAACGATACGTTGGCCCTTGTACTGAGAATTCCCAGCCAGGCAGTTATCAGCATACCTGCCAGATACAATCCTATTAACTCCACAGGAGTATTAATAAGCCCTCACCTCTTTATCTGCAGGAACCTCATTATTTGTGTTCCTTATAGCCAAGTTCCCGAAGTATATAGTCCTTGTTTTTCCAGTCACGACTGACTTTAACCCATAAATCCAGGAAAACAGGGGCTCCAATAAGTCGCTGTATTTCTTCTCTGGCTTCCTTCCCTGCCTCTTTCAGTACGGATCCATTCTTTCCGATAACAATCCGTTTCTGAGATTCCCGCTCTACATAGATTGTGCAGCGAATATACACTTTTCCATTTTCCCGTTCAGAAAATTCTTCTGTAAATACGCCGATGGCATGAGGAATTTCATCCCTGGTACGGGTAATCAGCTTTTCCCGGACAATTTCCTGTACAATATTTCTTTCCGGCTGATCAGTCACCATATCATCAGGGAAGTATTTGGGCCCTTCCGGCAGATATTTCTGTACCACCGAGAGGAATGTATCCAGATTTTCCGCCTGCTGGGCAGAAACCGGTACAATATCCGAAAAGTCATACATCTTGCTGTACTGTACCACTTTCTTCATCAGTTCTTCTCTGGTGATTAAGTCAATCTTGTTAAGGACAAGGATAACCGGTACTTTTTTGTCTTTCAGCAGGGAAAGTATATATCGGTCTCCCGCCCCCATCGGATCCACACAGGAACAGATGAATACGATGATATCCACTTCCGACAGGGCATCCATGGTTGCCTGCCGGATAGCTTCTCCCAGCTTGCTTCTGGGCTTATGCATCCCCGGTGTGTCCAGGAATACAGCCTGGCAATTTTCTCCATTCCATACCCCGGTAATCTTGTTTCGTGTAGTCTGTGCGTGCCGCGATACAATAGATATCTTTTCTCCGAGCACCGCATTCATCAATGTTGATTTTCCTACATTCGGGCGCCCTACCAGCGCAATAAATCCGGAATGAAACGCTTCCGCTTTTTCTGCCATATCTGTCTCCTGTCTCATAATAAACTTTTTTCAAAAAAGGCACAGGGAAGAAGTTCTTCCCCGGTCCTGACCAGATAATCATCCTCTGTCCTGACACAGAAGACTTCCTGTATGTTAAATTCAGTCATCACCTGCCGGCATATTCCGCATGGTGTCGTATATGTGTCACTGCTTCCAGCCACAGCCAGTGCATATATTTTCTTTTCTCCAGCGGCAATCGCTGTCCCTATGGCATTTCTTTCTGCGCAGAGGGACGCGCCATAGGAATTATTTTCCACATTACATCCACCATAGATTGTACCACTTCCGGTAAGGACAGCCGCCCCTACCTTAAAATGTGAATACGGTGCATAGGCCATGTCTCTGGCCTGCAGAGCCTTCTGAATCAGACTTTTCCGTTCAGTATCAGTCATTTTCCACACGGTTTTCTGTAATGACTCTCTGCAGTCCGCAGGCTCCCAGAATCTCCTCTTCCGCCTTACGCATGGCTTTCTTTTCTTCCGGGTCATAGTGGTCATATCCCAGAATGTGAAGGAATCCATGTACGGCCAGATAAGCCATTTCACGTTCCGTGCTGTGTCCATATTCCTTCGCCTGTTCTACCGCGCGGTCCACATTAATAACAATGTCTCCCAGCGCCTTTTCCTCTTCCGGAAGTTCTTCCTCTTCCCCTTCATTTAACGCAAAGGAAAGTACATCTGTGGGCGCGTCAATATGCCGGTACTGGCGGTTTAATTCATGAATAAGCTTAGCGTCACAGATGAGTACGCTGATTTCTGCGTCTGCCGGTACATGCTGCAGCTCAGCCCCTTTGGTCAGCACAGTATGAATCAGTTTTTCCAACTCTTCATTATAAAAAGATTCATTGTCATAATTAATGGTGATTTCCATGGTGTTCTCCTTTGCTTTTTGCTTTTAATTCAGCTCTCTTTTCATATGCTTTGATAATGGCTGCTACCAGATCATGGCGCACTACGTCATGTTCAGAAAATTGTATGAAGGAAATATCCGGAATATTCTTCAGCACAATCCTTGCATCTGGCAGTCCGCTCCTGGTATGAGGTGGCAGATCAATCTGCGTGATATCTCCATTTATTACCATTTTCGAACGGAACCCCAGACGGGTCAGAAACATCTTCATCTGCTCCACAGTAGTATTCTGCGCCTCATCCAGAATGACAAACGACTTTTCAAGGGTTCTTCCGCGCATATAAGCCAGCGGTGCCACTTCGATGACCCCCTTCTGCTGCAGTTTTTCAAATTCCTCTACGCCAAACATGTCCAGCAAGCCGTCAAACAGCGGACGGAGATAGGGGTTTACCTTTTCCTGCATATCTCCCGGAAGGAATCCCAGCTTTTCGCCAGCCTCCACCGCCGGACGTACCAGAATAATCCGCTGTACATCCCGGTTTCGAAGATAATAGGCCGCCAATGCTACCGCCAGATACGTTTTACCGGTTCCGGCGGGTCCAATCCCAAAAGTAATGGAATTATGACGAATAGCATCTACATACTCTTTCTGCCCAAGCGTTCTCGGATGAATAACCGTTCCGTTGCGTGTTACGTTGACCACGTCATCTTCCATTTCATGGAGTTCTGCCAAGCGGCCAGTGCGAAGTGCTTCCACCACCTGATATACCTGCCGATCTGACAGACGGATATTCTTGTGAAGCATCTGCCTCATTTCATCAACCACAGTCATGAACGCTTCTATTCCCTGCTCGTCCCCGGTTACACGGACCAGATTTCCCCGGCCGCTTACTGTACATCCAAAAGCTTCCCCAGCCAGAGTCAGAAAATGGCTATCCCGCTCCATGAGCTCCTGGGCTTCCCTGTAATCTTCAATAATAAATTCCTTATGCATCAGTTCTGTCATTATTTTTCCTCCGCCGGAGCAAATTGTCTGACTGCAGGACCATTAATATACCGGCACATGGTCCCCTGATATATATTCTTCTGTTCCATCTCTGCGTCAATCATATCCCGCACTACCCACCAGGGTTCGCCACCATTGACCTTAAGTATGTTCTCTCCCGCGGCACGGCCTACAATACGCTGCATCACTATATCCGGACGGACATAGGCCAGAAACAGAACCACCCGGTGGATATATTCATCCAGAGGAAGAAGTCTCACCCGGCCTGCTTCAAATTCTTCTGCCAGACGGGTCCCTTTTACAACAAACAGAGAATGGAGCTTCACTTCAGTAACCGGAAGGACCGACACCAGCTTGGCGGCTTCCACCACATCCAGGCGGTCATCCCATGGCAGGTCCGCGATAATGTGTGTACACAGGCCAAATCCATACCGGCCGATACGAAGCGCCGCATCTATAAATTCCGCCACGGTGTGGCAGCGGTTCAGAATTGCCAGCGTATGGGCGTTGGCGGACTGCAGCCCCAGTTCTACCGTAATATCCACATGATATGTCTGCCGTATCCGGTCAAGAACCTCCAGATACGCATCATTAATGCAGTCCGGACGGGTGGAAATATCCAGAGCTACAATCCCCTCCACCTGACATGCCTCTTCCATGCTTTTTTCAAAAACATCCAATGGCATATAGGTGTTGGTAAAGTTCAGAAAATAGGCTATGAATTTCTTTGCCTTGTATTTAGGCCCAATATGCGAAATACCTTCCAGCAGCTGCTCTTTCACCGGAACATCAGCCTTTTTTTCATAGCCGGCCCCTATACTGCCGCAAAAAATACATCCTTCGTCCGATATAAGGCCATCCCTGTTAGGACAGGTTCTGGCTAGAGCTATCGGCACCTTATAAACTTTTTCTCCATATTTTTCCTTTAGCGCGTCGGAAAATGTACGAAATCTGCTCATCAAATCTCCTTTTGCATACTTTATTTCATTATATAATACAGCGAACTTCATGTACACAATCAGCCGGATTCCCTTGCCGGTATCCTGATTTTCTGCGGTATAATAAGATTAAGATATCATACATTCACTCTTACTTTTTTATGGAGGACCTATGATTAAGATTGTAACCGCTCAACTGGATATAATTCCCGGAAATATAAGAAAAAACTGGGAAAACATAGAAAAAGAAATTACCTTTGCCAGAGAACAGAAAGCACAGATTCTAGTCTTCCCGGAGATGTGTCTTTCCGGATATCTCATCGGGGATATGTGGGATCAGCCTGCATTTCTCAGGGAATGCGAAGCCTACAACCAACGCATTATCGATGCCTCATCAAATCTTACCATCATCTGGGGAAATGTAGCTGTAGACTGGGAAAAGACTGGCAATGATGGCCGTGTACGCAAATATAATGCCGCCTTTGCTGCCTTTAATAAAAAACTCATCCCTCCGGTAAACAGCAACTGGCCTTATACGGTGAAGACACTGCTCCCCAATTACCGCCAGTTTGATGACCCCCGCTATTTTACCAGCATGGCTGAGCTGGCCTCGGAAAATCATGCTTCCATTGAAAGCACCCTGCAGCCATTTGAACTGCCGCTGCCGTACACCAGGGAAACCCTCACCTGCGGTATTCTCCTGTGCGAAGACAGCTGGGATGAAAATTATCCGATTCACCCAATGGAAATCCTCAAAGACAAGGAGGCCCGTCTCTTCATTAATCTGTCGGCTTCCCCATTCACTCTGAGAAAAAATGAAAAGCGTCACCGTATGTTATCCGCCTCTGTACAGAAACTGCATGTCCCTATGCTGTATGTCAATCAGCGGGGAATGCAGAATAACGGAAAGGACTGCTACATCTTTGATGGGCAAAGTGCTGCCTATACCATTTCAGGGGAACTGAGCGGAGAAACCGCTCCCTTTACAGAAGCTCATTCACTTTTCCTCTTCCATCCGGAAACAGGCCATTTATCTATATCCAATCAGACTTCTCTCCCCGCGGCACCTACACTGTGCAGTGCCATGCAGTACGGGGTGGCCTCCTTCCTCCGTTCCATCCATATGGATAAAGTAGTTATCGGTGTTTCCGGAGGTATTGACTCGGCGGTAAATGCAGCACTCTATCGTTCGGTACTCCCGAAGGATAACCTGCTGCTAGTCAACACACCAACCCGTTTCAACTCAGAAACCACAAAAGGCCTTGCCCGCCAGCTGGCAGAAAATCTGGAATGCCCCTATGTGTCCATTCCGATTGGAAACTTTGTTCAGGACACCTGTTCTGCACTGAATAATCTTCCCATTGCCTCTTCTCATGGCGAGACTGCGTTGCAGCTGACCCCATTCATGATGGAAAATATACAGGCCAGAGACCGGTCTTCCCGTATTCTGGCTGCTTTGTCTGCACAGTTCCATGGCATTTTTACCTGCAATGCCAATAAGACAGAGCTTTCCATCGGGTACGGCACACTCTATGGCGATCTGGCCGGTGCCTTTGCTGCGACTGCCGACCTGTGGAAATACCAGATTTACCAGCTTGGCCATGAACTTAATGACTGGTTTGGCCGGGAAGTGATTCCTGAAGCCATATTTACCATCAAACCCAGTGCTGAACTGTCTGACAATCAGGCGGTAGATAAAGGACTCGGCGATCCGCTCATATACGAATATCATGATTACCTGTTAAAGAGCTTTATTGAACCATGGAACCGTGCCTGCCCGGAAGACCTGCTCCGCTGGTATAAGGAAGGCACGCTGAATGAGCATATCGGTACATCGGTAGATGCCTATTCTCTGTTCCCGACTCCATCGGCATTCATTGCCGATCTAGAACGCTGGTGGAACCTTTTTTCCGGATTTGCAGTAGCTAAACGCATCCAGGCCCCTCCTCTTCTGGCCATAAGCCGTCGGTCCTATGGATATGATCTGCGGGAAGCTCAGATGTCTCCATATTATACCGATGCATACCTGAAACTGAAACAGGAAATCCTTGGAAAATAATAAAAGCGCACAAAAATACCAGTAGTACAAAACCTATACTACTGGTATTTTATATTGCATTATGCCTTTCCATCAGAATGGCATGATGCATGCACGGCCTCAGTCTTTAAAGTACGGTTTGAAAGAAGATTCCTTTGGACGATTGCTTTCCTTATTTTCATGCTTGTCCCGATTATTGTCATAACGTTTTCTGAATCCCCGTCTTTCCCCATTACGTCCAGTCCTGCCACCATCTCTTCTATGATGGAAGTTGCTTCGATTGCCTCTGAAACCACCGCGGCGTCTCTGCGGCGCATCGGCTGTAATGCGTACCGGAGTAACATCCGGCTGCTTGGTCAGCAGCTTAATCGCAGCGGCCACCAGGGAGGTGGAATCAATATCATTAAGCAGTTCTTCTGCATTTTCCTTGAATTCTTCCAGCCCGGTTCCCTGTGCAGTTTCCGCCAGGCTCGCAATAGCCACCCGCTGATTTTCCTGAATGACTTCAGATAGAGTCGGCATAGCCCTTCTTGGAATTCTTCTGCGGATAGCCCGTTCAATGGCTCTGAACTGGCCCATTTCCCTGGATACGACAAAGGTAATGGCCTTACCTGTATTGCCTGCACGGCCTGTACGACCTACACGGTGTACATAAGTTTCCGGATCCTGCGGCAGGTCAAAGTTATATACATGGGTAACGCCGCTGATATCCAGCCCCCTGGCTGCCACATCAGTAGCTACCAGAATATCGATAGTATTTTCCTTAAACTGACGGATAACACTGTCTCTCTTTGCCTGAGACAGATCCCCGTGAATGCCTTCTGCGGAATACCCGCGCTTCTTCAGCGCTTCGGTCACTTCATCGGCACGTCTCTTGGTTCTGACAAATACAATAGCCAGTTCCGGAGACTGCATATCCAGCAATCTGCACAGCGCATCAAACTTCTGCCTGTCCGGAATTTCCAGATACTGCTGTTCTACCAGATCAATAGTAACGGTAGTCGCTTTAATCTTAATTAATTCCGGATTCTTAAGAAATGAATTAACCAGTTCACGGATTGCCGATGGCATAGTGGCAGAAAACAGCATGGTCTGACGTTCTTCCGGAATAGCCGCCAGAATAGTGCGAATATCATCGATGAACCCCATATCCACCATTTCATCCGCTTCATCCAGTACCAGAATCTGTACATGGGACAAATCAATAGTGCCTCTCTGCATATGGTCCATCAGACGTCCAGGAGTAGCCACAATGACATTCGGCTTCTTATACAGAGCTCTGAACTGTCTGTTAATATCCTGTCCCCCGTAAATCGGCAGGGCATGAATCGGCAGATACTGCGCCAGATGGTTGATTTCCTCTGCTGACTGAATAGCCAGTTCTCTGGTTGGCGAAAGCACAATGGCCTGCGGTCCCGGTTTGGTTATATCAATATTTTCGAGAATCGGAATCCCAAAGGCAGCGGTCTTGCCGGTACCTGTCTGTGCCTGTCCGATAATATCACGATGCTGCAGTGTTACCGGAATAGACATTTTCTGAATCGGTGTCGGTTCTTCAAACCCCATATCACTGACAGCCCTGATAATTTCTTCACGAATCCCCAAATCAGCAAATGTCACTGTCTTCTGTTCGGTTTCCTGTACAGCTGTTTCATTAACGTTCTTTTCTTCCATAATTGCTCCTTACCGATAATCCCCGATCGGTGGTATACTCCCCGGGTTACACTTACACCAATCATATACTGCCTGTAAAAACAGGATATGATTCATTATTCAAAGCCATACGCCCAGATTACCCGTTCTTGCTGTCTGTAAATCATTTCATCGCTTCACATCATCCATTTGCGCATGCCAGCTCTGATTCATTTTAAAACACTTAACTTCTCAATTTTATCATAAATTGAAGAATATTGATAATAAATAATAAATAAAAAAACTCTGGATTTCACAATACAGTTCCTGTCAGGGTTTCCTGCAGAAAACCTATCATAAAATCACAGAACCTTTTTCAATAATCAGTTATTTAAAGAACATACCATAATAGCCACTGAAGAAAATATAAAGGATAATAAATGGCAGACCATATGTCATATATGCCTTTGACCATCCAGGGAATGTCATTCCTGAACCGGTGTTAACTTCCTTATAGAAATTATCCCATCCCCATCCCAGTTTTGTAGTACAGAATGTAAGATATACCAGACTCCCCAGGGGAAGAACATTATCACTGATAATAAAATCTTCCAAATCCAGAATTCCGGAATTGCCTCCCAATGGATGAATCCAGCTCCATACGTTAAATCCAAGGACGCAGGGAAGTGACAGCAGAATGATGGTCGGAATCAGAATGGCGATAACCTTCCCACGTCTTGCCCCGAACAATTCACTGAAACAGGTGGTCAGATTTTCAAAAATAGCGATTACTGTGGAGAACGATGCGAAAATCATGAAAATAAAGAACAGCGCTCCCCAGAACTGACCCAGCGGCATATGGGCAAACACGTTGGGCAGTGAAATGAACAGCAGATTCGGTCCGCTTCCCGGATTCACGCCATAGCTGAAGCAGGCCGGAAATATAATCAGACCAGACATAAAGGCCACGAAGGTATCCAGAGCTATGATCCAGAGTGCTTCTCCCAGCAGACTCTTCTGCTTTCCTATGTAACTGCCAAAGACAGCAAGTGACCCCTGTCCAATGGACAGCGTGAAGAATGCCTGCCCCATAGCGGCAAAAATCGCTTCCGAAACACCATGAGCCTTAAACCGATTCCAGTCAGGCAGCAGATAATATTCCAGACCTTTAGAGGCATTGGGCAGCAACAGAGAGTTTACTGCCAGGACAACCATAAGGATGATCAGCAGAACCATCATTACCTTGGTGATGCGTTCTACTCCTTTCTGTATCCCCATAAGGCATACACAGAAGCAGGCAACCACCGTAAACGCCATACATCCGATCATTGTCACCGGATCGGCCAGGAGTGTGGTAAATACATCCCCTATGGAAGCGGCATTTAACCCATTAAATGTCCCCTTGAGCATCTGCAGGAAATAGTACACCATCCATCCGGAAATAGTGGTGTAGAACATCATAAGCAGTGTATTTCCCGCAATGGCTACATACTTATATACATGCCACTTCGTACCCTTTGGTTCCAGTACATCGAAAGAACCGGCTACACTCATACGGCTCCCACGTCCTACCGCGAATTCGCAGAGGACGATAGGCAGCCCCAGAATGATAAGGAACAACAGATAAAACAAAACAAACGTAGCGCCCCCGTATTTACCTGTTATATACGGAAAACGCCAGACATTTCCCAGTCCTATGGCACATCCGGCAGATACCAGGATGAACCCCAGACGAGAAGAAAAACCATGCTGCATACTAACCCTCCTATGCTACTTTTTCCTACTGTTAGATGCTTCCAGCCCATATGAAATTGTACTGTATGGCAGTACGGGCCAGGTGCCCATCTGCCGTACAACTGAAAATCATCTGGGTAAAGTATAACATATTCAATCGGTACATTCCATTTTATGCAAATCCGGCATGAATCCCTCCCGGATTTTCCAATCGGTTATCAGCCCGCCAGCATACCATAATAACCCGCAGCAAAAATATAGAGAATCAGCAGAGGCAGCCAGTATGTCATATATTTCTTCACCCATGCTGGAAACCGGATACCTGCCCCGGTATTGACTTCCTGGTAGAAATTATCCCATCCCCATCCGGAATTTCTTGTACAGAAAGCGACATAGATGATAGACCCAGCCGGAAGCAGATTGGAACTTACCAGAAAGTCCTCCAGATCCAGTATTCCTGTACCAGGTCCCAGAGGATGAATACCACTCAGCACATTAAAACTGAGAACACAGGGCATGGACAGCAGAATCATCAGCGGCGCAAGCCAGCGTATAGCCTTTTTCCGTTCCACATTAAGCAGTTCGCAGAAACAGCTGGTAATATTCTCAAACACCGCGATTACACTGGAAAATGCAGCAAAAATCATGAATAGAAAGAACAGTGTACCCCATACCTGCCCCGACGGCATATGAATAAATACATTCGGCAGAGAAAGGAAAAGAAGATTCGGTCCGCTGCCCGGATCAATGCCATAGCTAAAGCAGGCCGGGAAAATGATACATCCTGACATAAGAGCCACAAAAGTATCCAGCAGGATAATCCAGAGAGATTCCCCGAGAAGGCTCTTTTCCTTGCCTATATAGCTCCCGAAAATAGCCAGGGACCCTATCCCCAAAGATAAGGTAAAAAATGCCTGCCCCATAGCCGCAAAAATAACTTCCTGCGGACCATTGGCGATAAAACGCTGCCAGTCCGGTTTAAGATAATAGGTCATCCCTTCCCCGGCTCCAGGCAGGGACAGGGAATTAACCACCAGGGCCAGCATGAGCGCCAGCAGACAGATCATCATCGTCTTGCTGATTCGTTCCACCCCTTTCTGGACCCCCATATAGCACACGCCGAAGCAGGAGACTACTACAAAAATCATATATCCTGCCATAGTCAGCGGGCTCGCCAGAAGCTGGTTGAACACGTCATTCACGCTCTGCACCGAAAGGCCATTAAATGTACCTGACGCCATGTGAAGAAAATAGTACGCCAGCCATCCGGAAATGGTGGTATAAAACATCATCAGCAGCATATTTCCTGCAATGGCCCCATACTTATAGAGATGCCACCGGGTTCCTTTCGGTTCCAGCACATCAAAAGAAGAGGCAATGCTCTTTCGGCTCCCACGTCCTACCGCCAGCTCACAGAGCATAATCGGCAGTCCCAGTATGGCCAGGAAAAGCAGATAAAAAAGAACAAACATCGCCCCGCCATACCGACCGGTAATATACGGAAATCTCCATACATTACCAAGACCTATGGCACAGCCTGCTGAAACAAGAATAAACCCAAGACGGGATGAAAACTGACTCTGCATCCTATTTATTATCCCCCATATACTGTCCGCCCATGAGAAGGCATCTATGTTAACCTCAATGGTTTCTCCAGTATAACACAGTATGCCGCCGGGACAAACCCGCATTAAAAACCAGCCTCTCTCCTTTTCCGCATAATAAAAGACCGTGAGCTTACACGCCCACAGTCTTTTCCCTGCTCTTTATTTGAAGAACATTCCGTAATATCCAGTAGCAAAAATATACAGAACAATCATTGGAAGAAGCCATGTCATATAGAAACGAATCCACTTAGGGAATAGTATCCCTTTCCCTGTATTGGCTTCTGTGATGAAATTATTCCATCCCCATCCATAACGGCTGGTGCAGAATACCAGATATACCAGGCTGCCTAAGGGAAGAAGATTGTTGCTTACAAAGAAATCTTCCAGATCCAGAATCATCGATTCTCCTCCCAGAGGATGGATTCCGCTCCAGATATTGAAGCCAAATACGCAGGGCAGAGACAAAATGATGACTATTGGAATGAGCCAGCGGATAACCTTCTTACGATCCTCGCCCAAAAGTTCGCTGAAGCAGGTAGTCAGATTTTCAAATACCGCAATAACGGTAGAGAAAGAAGCAAATACCATAAAGATGAAGAACAGGGCGCCCCAGATCCGGCCGGCCGGCATATGGTTAAATACATTGGGCAGCGATACGAACAGCAGATTCGGACCGCTTCCCGGATCGACACCATAACTGAAGCATGCAGGGAAAATAATCAGCCCGGACATGAGGGCTACAAAGGTATCCAGGATGATAACCCAGATAGCTTCCCCGGTAAGTCTCTTTTCCTTGCCTATGTAGCTTCCGAAAATAGCCAGCGCGCCTATCCCCAGTGACAGAGTAAAGAATGCCTGTCCCATAGCCGCGAAGATAACTTCCTGCGGGCCATTGGCAATAAAATGCTGCCAGTTGGGAAGCAGATAATAAGCCAGTCCCTTTTCTGCTCCAGGAAGAAGGACAGAATTAACTGCCAGTACAACCAGAAGCACCAGCAGGCAGATCATCATCACCTTGGTGATTCGTTCTACCCCTTTCTGGAATCCCAGATAGCAGATACCAAAGCAGATGAGTACGACGGCCATCATATATAACGCCATCGTCAGCGGGTCAGAAAGAAGAGCCCCAAACACATTGCCCACGCCTTCCGCATTAAGGCCATTAAAACCTCCGGCAATCATCTTGTATACATAGTAAAGCATCCAGCCGGAAATTGTCGTATAGAACATCATAAGCAGCATATTGCCTGCAATGGCCCCATACTTATACCAGTGCCACTTGGTTCCTTTTGGCTCCAGAGCATCGAAGGAACCGGCCACACTCATATGGCTCCCACGGCCCACCGCGAATTCACATACCATAATCGGCAGCCCCAGAATCGCTAAGAACACCAGGTAAAATAACACAAACATGGCTCCGCCGTATTTTCCTGTAATGTACGGGAATCTCCATACATTGCCAAGCCCTATGGCACAGCCTGCAGAGACAAGTATAAAGCCTAATCGTGATGAAAACTGACCCCGCATATATAACCCTCCCATCCTTCCATTCTGACAAAATCAATACAATTAATTCAATGTAAATTGTGTACAGTATAGCATAAACCGTATAGCAAGTCATCCAGAAATCGTTTAAAAAGCCCAAACCGAAATCTCCTGTAGTTTTCTGATTGGATGCTATAATATGCTTCTTCCCTACACATCTTTCTGAAGCACCTTCATCATCTCATATACAGTAACCAGAGGAAGTCCCACCACATTATCATATGAACCGGTAATGGATTCAACGAGAAGCGTTCCCTTTCCCTGAATTCCATAGCTCCCCGCCTTATCCATCGGTTCCCCTGTGGCAATATATTTTCCGATTTCATCATCTGAAAGTTTCCTGAACGTTACGCTGGTAGTTACCACCTGAAGCAGTTTCCTGCACCCCTTAAGGAGTGCCACCCCTGTCTTTACCTGATGCGTTTTCCCAGAAAGAAAATGAAGCATCTTCCAGGCTGCTTCCTCATCTTCCGGTTTTCCCAGAATTTTTCCATCCAGTGTAACCACGGTATCCGCTCCCAGGACCGGAATTCCGTTTCCAGTCTGTTTCAGCACATCCTCAGCCTTTCCCAGTGCATTTACTGCACAAACCAGATCCGCGCCGGAAAAAGGATTCAGCAGGAAAATCGAATCCCTTTTTCTTCTTTCCCCAGCCTCTGCCGCATCCGACACTTCCTGAAAATGACTCTTCTTAATCTCCGCGGTCCAGCCAATCTGGTGAATCAGTTCTCTGCGCCTGGGTGACGCAGATGCCAGTATAATCGCTGTCATAAGTATTCCTTTCTGATCCGGTACATATTTCCAATATCCATCAGGCTTTCACTGCCCGCCGGAAAGCCTGTTCCACCGCTTCCGCCTCTGCCTGAAAACTACCTTGTACCATTTCCGGTCTTCCGCCACCGCGGCCATGCAGTTCTTCATTCAGAAGCTTTCCCACATCCCGCATATTAAGGTCCGCACTTCCCATCACATAATTAACGCTTTCCTTATCCTTTGGCGAAATAATCATCGCGGTTTTCACTTTTCCTGTGGAAATCAGATAGTCACAGAATTTGCGGATTTCCACCATGCTCATCCCCGGCTCATTGAAAAATATCACCGGTTCTCCCACAGGAATGGATGTGGCCCGCATAGCATAGTAACGTTCATTCATAGCCTGCATGCGGAATTTCATCGCGTTCATCTCATCCAGCACCCGCTGAAGGGCTTCTCCGGTTTCATAAGGCTTTGCGGAAAGTCTGCAGGAAAATTCTGTATTTAGAAGATGTTTCCTGTCATAGTCCTTCATCGCCCGTCCCCCAAACAGCATTTCCATGCGCACACCATCCTTGTGGCGGGAAACAGAAAGTATTTTCATCAGTCCGATTTCCCCGGTATGCGCCACATGGGTTCCACAGCAGGCACATAAATCGGCTCCCGGATATTCTACCAGACGCACTTTGCCTTTCAGCTCAATCTTGCTGCGATAATCCATGGCCTTTAATTCCTCTTCCGATGGATACAGCTCCCGGCTCTCCGCATCGGTCCAGATATAGGCATTCACTTTATCTTCCAGCTCCATAGCCTCTTCCCAGGTTATCGGACCATTAAAATCCACAGTGACCACTTCATCGTTCATATGAAATCCCACATTATCATAGCCAAACTGAGCATGAACCACCCCTGACAGAATATGTTCACCCGAATGCTGCTGCATATGATCAAAACGACGTTCCCAGTCCAATACTCCGTGAACAGTCATTCCCGGTTCCAGAGGAGCATCAGTAATGTGCAGAATCTCTCCATTCCGTCTCTTTACATCCAGGACATTGACCTGCCCCAAGGTGCCCCGGTCAGCCGGCTGTCCACCGCCTTCCGGATAAAAAGCGGTATCGGAAAGGACGACTTCGTACCCCTTTTTCCCTTTCTGACAACTTATGACCTCCGCGTCAAACTCCCGGGCATATTCATCTCTGTAAAACAATTCATTCATTTCTTCCATAGGATTAGACCTCCGGCATGTATTTTTATATGTATCATGTTACCATATGCTGCCGCCGGTTATCGACTGTAAAACCCGGCAGGCAGTTTTTCCCCACCAAGGTCAGGAAGCATATCTATATAAAAAGAAACCTTCACAGGAAAAGTCCGCAGTACTCATTTTCCCTGCAGATTCCATCAGAAGGTTTCCTTTCACTGCCCATTATTTACCTGTTCTGATTTCCTGAATCAGTTCTTCCGGCGAAGATACTATATGAGACGCGCCAGCCTGTACCAGACACTGTCTGCTCCGGTATCCCCAATCCACCGCAACAAGCCTTACTCCGGCCCGGATGGCCGTTAGCACATCTACATCCGAATCTCCTGAATAGATAACTTTCTCTCTTCTCAATCCCAGTTCTTCCACTATACAGCGCAGTCTGGTCGGATCCGGCTTTCTTGGAAAATCATCCCTCGCCCCGGCTTCCACGGAAAAGATTCCCGGGAAAAACCGTTCACACAGAGAAATCACCGCTTCTTCCGCCTTGTTAGACAATACCCCAAGTACATACCCCTGTTCCTTCAGCTGATGCAGCATATCCACAATTCCCGGGTAGGGATGTGTCTCATTGTCAGCATGCTGTATATAGTGATCATAAAATACACGGCAGGCCTTTTCGTATACATCTTCCGGTGCTCCATCCGGAAGGGCATCCCGGATCAGCCGGGGAATACCATAACCTACAAAACCCCTTACTTCCTCCATAGTATGCACAGGATATCCTGTCGCTTCCATCGCCGCATTCACCGAGTTCTTTAAATCCGGCAATGAATTCAGAAGTGTCCCATCCATATCAAAAATCACAGCTTTAATCATAGATTATCCTTTCCGCTGCCGGCCCTCCCGCAGCCTCGTCCCTGTCAGCCGGCTTCTGCCAATTAGTCATAATTTCTTCTTGCATCTCATTATATATGCTTCCTGCTATTTTTCAAAATGTATATAAATATGCATTTTAATCTATATATAATATTTTTTATAACCTTTTGTTTGTTTTTATTTATTTTTGTGATATAATTCTTTGTGGGAAGAGTTTTCCATTTTCAGATATCTCCCATAAAAAAACCATCCTAAATGGAGATAGGATGGTTTTTTTATTTTGTTTTTCCTGTTTTTCCAAAGACATATTATAATAAGAGGAGAGCCAAGTGACATAAGGGAGGGCATATTCATGATTTGTAAACATTGTGGAGCTGAAATTCCGGAAGGAAGCCGTTTTTGTATTTACTGTGGAAAAAAGCTGGAAGATTCACTGCTCGTCGCCGATGATCAGACCCAGATCCGCCAGCCGGTCCCCACTCCATCTTCCCAGTGGGCAAATGAATCACCGGAAGCGCAGGAAGCACCATACACGGAAATCACAGACGCTGACGATGAACTTATTACACTTCAGAAACATATGAAAATCGGCGCCATACTGATGGGAATCTATGTGTTCCTCACCGCCGGGTTCATCGTTTATCAGATGATGTGCAATAAATCTCTTGCATCAGAAGTAACTCTTCTCCGTCAGCAGAATATACAGCAGGCTGCTGATATTGCCACATTGAAAGAAGATATCAAAAACCTGAAGGATGATCTATCCGATGCACAGACACAGGCTCAGAATGCGCAGGACGAAGCAGCTGAAGCCCGCCAGAACCTTAAAAAGGCACAGCAGGCCGCCCAGAATGCCAATGATGTACTTGACTATATCCTGAGCTGGTAACAGGCACAGACTTTTCCACCGCATTTCATTACTCTGCCTGACAGGCTGGGTCGGGCAATCTCCCGGTAACCGGCCATACCAGAAGAAGCGGCAGTGAACTGAGAATATACTTCCCGTTCACTGCCGCTTCTTTTAGTCTTTATTCCCTGCCCTGTTTTAATAAACGGATTTCCTCATCCGTCAGTTTCCTGTACTGTCCCTCCTGCAGGTTCGGATCCAGTTCCAGAGAACCCATCCGGATACGCTGCAAATAGATGACTTCCTTGCCTATGGCATGAAACATCTTCTTAATCTGATGATATTTTCCTTCCTGAATCACCACAGTAATTTCAGTGACCCCATCGGGCAAATCCTGTCCCGGCGCGTTACTCATCGCCAGATCCCGGAAGTCTGCTTCCGCAGGTATCTCCCGGTATGCCTGAACTTTCAGTTGGGCCGGAAGTGCCCGGAACCCCTCTTCTATAAACAATCCTCTGGCAAAGGCCTTCACATCATTTTCAGTTACTTTGCCGCTGACCCTGGCCAAGTATTCCTTATCCACATGATGTTTCGGTGACAGCAGCTGATGGTTCAGCTGCCCATCGTTGGTTATGAGCAGCAGACCCACCGTATCCTTATCCAGACGGCCCACCGGAGAAATATCCTTTCGATGTTCCCCGGCCATTAAATCCAGCACGGTTTCCTGCCGCGCATCTTCCGTCGCCGTGATAACTCCCCGCGGCTTGTTCATCATGTAATATTCATATTCATTGTATACAACGGGAATTCCGGCCAGGACAATATCTGATGTCTTTGTCACAGCGGTTCCCGGATCCTTCACCGTAACGCCGTCCACCGTAACCAGACCTTTACGTATCAGCTGCTTCAGCTCTTTACGGGTTCCCTGATTCATATCCGCTAAAAATTTATCCAGTCTCATGTATTTCTCCTTAATATAGTACCCTGTACGTTCCCACCGGGTTTCCGGTTCCTTTCCCGGAGCAGCAGAACCTGGACATGCCGCCGATAAAACCGTCACTATCTGATAATAAAAATATTTCCATCAAAATCAATGATTTGTTCTTCCTTCATCCGAGTAAGTTCCCTTGTCATAGCGCTGCGGTTAGCCCCTATAAACTCCGCCATTTCTGTACGGGATAACGGCAAACGAATATACCTTGATTTCTGATGCTGCGCAATCATGGAAATATATGACATAATCTTTTCCCGAAGTGTGGGTCTGGACATGATTTCTATCTTTTCCATAAGCTGAAAGTTTTTCTTTCCCATACACTCAAACAGATTGCTCAGCAGCCGGTGATGTTCCTCATCGCCGCAGCAGTCATGTACAATCTGCTCAAAACGGATAAAGACAACCTCTGTATCTGCGGCTGCCTCAAAAAAAGTATATGAGCTCTTCTCCTGCCGGACCGCAAAGGATTCTCCAAACAGTTCCCCGCGGGACATATAGGCAATCAACGTCTTACGCCCCCATACATCATATTTCAGCATATGCACACTGCCCGACAGGATAACACCTATAGCTCCCGCGGTCTCACCGGCGGAAATAAGGGTTTCTCCCTTCTTATATTCTCTGCCATGCGCCCCTACCGCCTGGAGAAGAGAATAAATCCGATGCTCCGGTATCCCCCGGAAAAGTGGAATCCCCCGGTATTTATCCATATCCACCAGCATATATATCACCATCCACTGCTCAATTCAACTGGCTTATGTTCTTATACCATACCTGATTTTTGTTGCCCATGCAACAGTAAATAACTCCCTATCTCCATATAATGAAAATACAAATCAAACCTGCAGATTGAGGAGGTAAAATAATATGACAACAATATACGGAAAGGTGTTTTCCCTGGTGGAGGAAAATCCCCCGATTTCAGGATGCACCACTTCAGAAACACTTATGAACGGATCCGATTTTTCCGTAGTTTCCCTGGCCTTGGGTGAAGGGACTGGAATCAGCGATACCATTTATGACATTCCCCGGCTCTGGATTTCCTTCCATGGCTCGCTGGAAGTCAATGGAAAATCACTGCCTGCAGGAAGCCTGTATGCAGTACCGCTGAGTACACCAGTCAGCATCCAGGCAGGAGAAGACAGTGTATATGAAGAAATTATCCTTCCTCAGGGAACTTTCATGAAAAATGTTATCCAGGATGGAGAAATAAAGTCCCTGAAAGACCTGATTCCTTCCGGAAAAGGTAGGATCATAAATCGTGACCTTGTCGACAGCGACACCATCATGATGGCCGCCCTGTCCATGGACGCCGGCTGTGCGCTTCCTGCCCACGCGGCGCCGGGAGAAGCGCTGATTACCGTGCTGGACGGAGAAGGTGTCATGATGTACGAAGGAACCGACCATCCAATCCACGCCGGAGAATCCTTCCGCATGGCCAAAGGCGGCCGCCATGCCGTTAAGGCGGTAACCCCATTCAAGATGCTGCTGATTCTGGAAAAAGAAAAGAGATAAACAATAAAGAGGCCATGTATATCATGACCTCTTTATTGTTTATCCCTCTGAATAACACATCGGAATTTTCCATTCGTGAATCACATCACTCTCAAACTTTCTGGGAAATCCATAAAATCAAGGATGAGTTTAACCATATTCGTGAATCACATCACTCTCAAACCGGAATTACGGTACAGTGACTATCAGCGCAGTTTAACCATATTCGTGAATCACATCACTCTCAAACGCGATTTCTGTATAATCCGGCGTAGTCACGGTTTAACCATATTCGTGAATCACATCACTCTCAAACTCAAAATATCTCCATCAAACGTTTTTCCATGTTTAACCATATTCGTGAATCACATCACTCTCAAACTAAGTTGCTGAAGCAAAACGGTGTGCGTACGTTTAACCATATTCGTGAATCACATCACTCTCAAACCAGCTTGCGGTTGCCAATGCCAGGAACAATGTTTAACCATATTCGTGAATCACATCACTCTCAAACAACTGTTGCTCATGTTCTACAGGCGCGAATGTTTAACCATATTCGTGAATCACATCACTCTCAAACCCTGATAGTCCAGAAAAAACGGAAGAAAAGGTTTAACCATATTCGTGAATCACATCACTCTCAAACACTATATCCCGAACAAAGACACACCAACGGGTTTAACCATATTCGTGAATCACATCACTCTCAAACCATAAACTGTTTACACAGAAAGAACGTGGAGTTTAACCATATTCGTGAATCACATCACTCTCAAACGTACGTGGGGACTTCGTTTCGAGCAACTCAGTTTAACCATATTCGTGAATCACATCACTCTCAAACTCTTCATAGGGTTCCAATCCGATTGATAGTGTTTAACCATATTCGTGAATCACATCACTCTCAAACACGAACCTATTTAATTAATCAACGATCCAAGTTTAACCATATTCGTGAATCACATCACTCTCAAACCAGGCAACCAAAGGTCTCAAGGGTGAAAAGGTTTAACCATATTCGTGAATCACATCACTCTCAAACTAACATGTATGACAATCGATGAAATCATGAGTTTAACCATATTCGTGAATCACATCACTCTCAAACCTAAATACCCTTATTGTTAAATCTCCGTCTGTTTAACCATATTCGTGAATCACATCACTCTCAAACTTTCTGTCGTGGTTCAAATGCCCTCCCGCAGTTTAACCATATTCGTGAATCACATCACTCTCAAACCTCAATTTAGGATTGATTCTTAAATTAAGGTTCTCTGCAAGTGGATACACCCCACCGGGTGTCGTGATTCCATTAGAATATCTGACAAAGATCTTTGTCAATAATAAACCAGCTTTCTCCTTTTATCTTATCATATTCCCTCCCTTCCATTAGCATTACTGGTATTTTCTCATCCAGTATAGTTCGATAAAACTCTTCTAACTGTGCATCATCCAGATATGCTCGGAACTGATTGAATATAAAAAGAGCAGGCCCTATCAATTCTGTACAGATTTTCATATATTCGACCATTCGTTCTACCAGACTGAGCCCCTCTTCATCAACTTGCAGGTTAACCGCCTTAAAAAACAATTTAATATCCGGATCCCAGTCATAACAAACCGGAACAGAAATCTCCTGCTGCAACTCTTCGACGTACTGTAATACCGTTGCAATAATCTGATTTGTTTTCTTGTAATAAGCTTCCGATAAACCTGCGTTCTGAAAGCATTCATACAACTTTTTTAGTATCTGTCGATTTTCAAAATCAATATCCCATGGTGAATTTATAAACACAGCATTTTTCTTTATTTCCAGTTCTTTTTCATCCTCATAAAGTACAAATCGACCTTCTCCGGATATTGTCTGCTGATATAGTTCATTTGTCATTTCATAAAAATATTCTGCATTCTCAATAGCCATAACAGGGATATGTTCATCATCAAAAATAACCGGTGTTTCCCATTCCGGATGTACAAGTTTCACAATATCACCAACCGTTCGTCTGACTCTACAATCTCCTCCTGCTTCTCTCCCGCCACCAATTCAATCTGTGCATACTGCTTTTCTGTAATCATCATCATCTGAATAAGTCCTTTACCCGTTCCTTCGCGTCTTACTTTATTCATTACCGCTTTAGCTACAGAAACATTAGGAACGATCTTACTGTAAACAGATTCCTGCATCATCACAAATCCATTCCGAATCAGAAATTTCCGGAAATGGATATATGCTTTTCTTTCTGCTGAAGAAGAAACAGGCATGTCAAATAACACCAAAACACGCATAAATCTACTTCCCATGAATCACTTCATACCTTTTAATTAACTCCGGTTTTCCTTCATTAACTGCATGTATCACACTTCTGCAGTAAATTCCAATTGCCTGCATTACTGTCCTTTCTTTCTGTGCAATATACACCTTGTCATTAAGGATATTAATTAATCGTTCTTTTTCCTCTTTTCCTACCATTTTGGGTTTAAGTTCCATCACTACCTCATCCACGAGTGGGCGAAAGGGCTCCATTAAATCACATCCCAGATTAAAGGGATTATAAGTATTATCATGGAATATTCCCAGTTTTGTACTGTATCCTGTACTTACGATTTCCCTATTGCATGCAGAAAGTAATATGGCATATCCATAATTCATCGCTCCATTCACTGCACCTTCATTGTTTCTAGAAAAAGTATTTCCCCAGAGCGCACCAAAGTATACTTTTGCCGCAAATCCTTCTCTGTTCGTATCATCTCCCGGTTCCACCTGCGTTTCATAAGTTTTCAGCAGTTCCGATTCCCGTTGTTTCCCATGGTTACCCAAAACATCGGCCTGCTTGTGTATCTTATCCATAACAATAGACTGCCAGACACTTCTTTTATCAGCCAAATTCCAATGAATTTGTGTCCTGAGACAACAGCTGGCATCTACGGTTCCAGCATAACTCAGCAGTTCTCCTTCTGGATTACGTTTTTCATCACAGAAAATAACCTTTATTTTACGTTTCATACATTCATGCAGCCAGGCGGCTGTCAGGGAAACGGCCGTGGAATCAACCATCACTGTTTCAATTTCATCCATAAATACTTTATGCGTCTCCATTCCCCTGATAACCATATAGCCAAGGCTATAACTTATTTTGGCCCGTTTAGTAACTACTATAATCCTCCATCCCATCATTCCTCCTTATAGGGTGCCAGACGGACCTTTTTCTCAAAAAAGCCTGTTACTGACTGATTAATAAGGTAAATCTCATCTGAATCTGACAGATTCTTTGATTGAGTCAACACCCCTGCCTGTTGAGCTCCATCAATCGAGCTCAAATTCGATGCAACCGAATTACACTGAAATAAGTGCAGTATTTCTCCTAAAACTTTACATTTCTTTTCTTCGGTGAGCTCTTTATACTTGGGTTCACCTCTTTCCAGCACCTCGCTCATTTTAGATAAACGTCCATTATACACTGTATTCTTTGCTTTATTTCGGAATGCATCATATAACGTTTTAAGATCTTCTGATTTTATCTTATAATACGTAAGTTTTTCATTAGGATTTTCCTTATTCCGTTTTATAAATTTTAAGACTCTTTTCAGTATCTGAGTTTCTTTTTCTGAAAGGATCAGCTGTTCCGCATTTTTTACGGCATATCTTTTATTAGTCTTTCCTGTAATGTTTACTCTGAACCCATTAACTGACAATAATGCCTGAAGTGGTATTTTATCTATTTTTACTTTAGGTGCATGCAGTCCCTTTCCTTCCTTAGCCCAAAGTGTTGTGCAATAAGCTTCCTTGTCCTGTACAGTCTGCAACTTGCCTGTCAGATAAAGCGGAACAGATTCCAGAATATATTTTGGTTCATTCTCCCTATCCAGGCCTTCAACGTACATCATGTAAGCTATTGTTGCCTTGTTATATCCTCCATATTTCTTTATATCTGAACACTCTGTCTTCCCCTGTTTAACGGGTACCTGTCCTTTTCCTGCCTTCATCAGATTAATATCAAACAATTTTCCGTGGCCCATATACGTCATCTGAGTGAACAGTATATTGTTCCTCTTCATCCATTTCCTTACTATGCCTATCGTGCCTTCTTTCCCTGGAATAATGTTTCCATCTGAATCTCTTTGTGGTGGAATCCATGCTACTATGCCATTACGTTCAATGCGATGTTCGCACATACTTGCCATATTCAGCGTATATTGTTCATTGCCCTCTTTTATAAACCAGCCTGGGTTGGATGTAAATTTGGTATTATACATGTTTCCCACAATAATATTGATATATGCATCTTTGGCATGATGATAATCATTCAGTTCTCTGACTTTTACAAAGTCCCAGCAATGACGAAATTCGGCTGCAGCTTTTGCCTTACAATAAACAATCTGCGTCCCCGGAAGTGCATGCTTTAATATCTCGGCCACTGCCTTTGTACTCTGTCTTGTTTCTACCAACTGTCTCCCTACAAAATCAGCTAATTCCTCCACTGTCAAAGGTGTTGCCCGCACCAGGCGATCATATTTTTTTCTACTGATTAGCCCTTTGTCCAACAGGACTTTCCAGAATCCCTTTTGACTTTTCCTTATTTCTGAAGAAATCGGATAGTTATCCCCTTTCTCTGCGTTTTTCCACCTTTCTACTAATACTCTGTTATCCAAACTATCATCTGCCGTTTTTGATCTGGGATAAATATGATCGATATCATATTCATTTTTATCCCACAATGACTGAATATCAATCGGTTTTCCGGTATACATAGACTTTCCCATCTGCGTGTAATACAAATACAATCTGTCACTTCGTAAGTCAGCATCTGTCCGTTTATTGATGTCGTCAGCCCAGTTTCTTGTATCTTCTTTGCACTTCTCATATAAAGCTACTAACCGCTCTTTTCTGGATTTTTTGCGGCCCTCTTTTGCTACTGTTCCTCTCGCCATTTCAATAAACACCTTTTCAGGAGCAGTTCCCATAATATGCTGAATTTCCTTAATGATTTTCAGTGCCTGCCAGATAGGACGCTTTACTGCTGGAGATATATTTAGTTTATTTATAGTCGAATAGGTTAATTTTTCTTCCCCATAATTTTTTTCATTGGCTGTTTCAACGGCTGCCCTGTATCCATAGGAATTTCCCATGATTTCCATAAGGTTATAACTGGTTTTCATTAATGCCGTAATGATATTCATTATTTCCCCCGTTGATACATCTACCAACGGTTTTTTCTCAGGAATAATTTCAGTAAGGAACTCACGGGAAAGTCGTCCCCATCCTCTGTATTTAAGTCTCACTAAATCTTTTAGCTGTTCCTTTGTTACCTCCGGCACAATCTTTTTCAACACCTTTTTCAGCATGGTCTTATCCATACTGAAAAGAGTAATCGCCTTGATGATTCTTTCCTCAGTTTCTCTATCCAGAGAATTTTGAAATATCCGATTCATATCTATCCAAGGGGCCAGGGATTCTTTAAAATCTCCATCAATTCCATGAATTACGGATGCCTCTTCTGCATCTATTCCCTCACGTATTAAAAACTGAGAAAATTTTTTAAGAGTTACTTTTTTATGCTTCAAAAACAATTCATTCCAGATTTTTTCTTTGAGTTCCAGAGTCAATTTCTGGTCAGCATATCCAACACGTACATTATTAAGTGTATTAAGCAACATGTATTCTGTATAAAGCAGTGAATTCTTCGGTAGCACGTCTTTACCAATCAGATAAGTGCATTTATTGGTCATTCGTCCAATAAACATTCTGGCACTTGCTTCTTCATCAATATGATCTTTGAAATTCCACGGAGTAATCGAACCATCCTTCAAATGTGCAGCCCATGCATATGGAGAATGTCCATTTAAGGGGCCTACATAAAAAGGCACTCTAAACGTAAGAAGCATATGAATCTTTTCCGCCACCGTTCCATATCCATCTTTCTGCTTTAAAAATGGCAAATATGACTCTGCCTTATTTAAAATACATTTCAATTCATATTCATTAAGCTGGTAAGGAATGATTCCATTGACTTTAGTTACTGCTTTAGGCAAGAATTCATTTCGTTCCAGCTCCTTCAATACATATTCTTTATCCTCAGAATCAGGTGATTTCTTAACTGATTTTTTTAATTCTTTGAAAAGATCAGCCGAATCAGTCTTTTTTTCTATAACTACCTTTTCATTTTTCACCTTACACATCCCTATATAGGCGCTATAGCTGGATTTTCCTGTACCTTTAAACATGGCATTATATTCTTCCGGATTCTTCTTAAGTAACCGTTTTAAAATTTTCAAATCCTTTTTGTGCTTTTCATATCTGGCAATTCTAGCTTCCGAAATTGTGCTTGCATCTCCCATCAGTTCATTCAGTAATGACCAGTCATATAATTCTTTGGTTGCCTGTATAAGATTCCACTGATCATCCGCTAATCCGTCTTGCAATGCACTTTCAAGTTCATCATATCCGTCAGAAAAACTAAAACTATTCACTTCCGAATCTGTTAATTGTTCTTCCGCAAACAGAACAGAAAGTTTTCCCTTTCCCCCTGTCAAAAATTTCATCAGTTCCTTAAGCTGCTTATTTCCCTTGATTTCAAAACAGTTCTCTAAATATCTTCTTTTTTCGCTACTCGAAAGATCTTTGTTAGCAAGAATTTGCTGTACTTCCTTACTCTGCCCAGGAGTTAAAACAAAATCTAAGCCATCCTGCACTGCTTCCTCAAAACGGTAATAATATGGCTCAAATTCCCCTTTAAGATTTCCATTTATACGCAATGAATCCCGTAGAAAATGGCCACGATGTTTTATAATATGGTGAATCGCCAGATAAACTAAACGTACATCAAAAGGTTTATTTTCCGTCATGAGTGCATAGCGTAAATGATATATAGTCGGATACTTTTTATGGTAGGTTTTATCCGTAAAATCTTCATCATTAAATAATGAGTTTGTCTGTTTAACTTTTTTATCCTCTTCCCAGAGATTGCTTTCATTCAGGCGCGCAAAAAATCCAGGATCCACTTTACTTATTTCCGGTGCAAACAGTTCCTGTAATAAATCAATACGATGTGCACGTCTCTGCGTTCTGCGCCTGGCTGCTCTATGCAATCTACGATCTTTTGCTGTGCTTGCCTCATCAAACAGCCGGACTCCCCAAAGCGCTTTCCCTGCCTTCTTAATAATGTTGTATTCAGGATCTGTTACTGCCCATCCTACAGAACTGGTTCCCATATCTAATCCAATAAAGTATTCTCTTCTCGTTTCTGCAGCCATTTGACTTCCACCCTTTATTTAATATAAAATATACATAACAGATGTTTAACCATCATCTGAATCACATCACAAGTTCAAATAAAAATTTATTCAAACCGTCATTTCGATGACCTCCATGTGTATGGAACTAAGTAACAATTCTTCGGAATTGTTACTTTTTTATTGCAGCATTTGTTTATTATTATAAACTATATATAATAATTTTTGTAATTTATTTTCTATCTCTATGATACAACCTAACATGAGTAAAAAAACTCACATTATGCTCATGCTAAAAAAAACAGCCACGTAGTGGATTATCTACTGCTGATAATCCACTGTGTGGCTGTTTAATTCATTCGATTCTTAAAAATCTTCCCCTGCTCAGGCATCGCTTCTTGCGAAGGAGTTCTTCATACCATTGCTGGCGGTATAAAGAACATTGCCCAGGGTCCGGGTGGTTTCTTCTCTGGCAATGGAGGCCATTTCCTCATTAGCCGCTTCCAGGAATGCGTGAACATCTGTTGGATGTTCTGCCGCAAATTTTCTGTCAGTTCGAATAATGAATTCATGACCTTTACTATGCATAGTATTCTGATATCTTTCAATATGAATAGCACTGGTATTAAAATGCGCATCGGCCAGTGCTCCGATCAGACGGTTAGCCCAATAGAAATTATCGGTGGTGACCTTTTCTGTGGTATTGGCCAGATAGTCCGGAGTTCTGGTTACATTGGCATAAAATGGCACGAAGGCATTAAACACATTAGAGCCTTCGGCAATCCATTCTACCGCCATGATTTCTTCCGGCATATATGGACGGAGCTGTGTCAGTGCCACGAAATTGGTTCGATTGATACCGATGGCGCGATATTTATTTCTTTCGCTGTTTTCCCCATGTTTGCCATATGGATCATAAGAGGTTCCCTGATAATGGGCAGAAAGTACATATTTTACATCTTCCACGGTAATCAGTTTCTCCGGCACCATGCTCCATGGCAGGGTATCTGATTCCGGAGCAAAGCCGGTTTCTTTTTCTTTTCTGCAGAGCTGTGGATTCAGCGTGCGCAGCATAAACCAGGCGCGGCAGGTGTTATAAGTATGATCCGAATCATCATGGCTGCCAAAAGCGGCCCGGGTATCAAAATGTTGTTCATCGGCCAGGGAATCCCCTTCCTCATGCGGTGTCAGATTCAGATGATTTTCCGTAACAAATTCCACCAGATCAGCTGAACACATATGCTCGTTCTGCTCTCCCAGTGCATCAGTGAAATCGAAGGAATCAATGCCCAGCTGATTAGGAACTACTACATAGCTGTTATCCGGTACCTTTTTGGCCATCCAGTGATGTCCTCCAATGGACTCAAACCACCAGATTTCATCTTTATCCTGGAATCCGATGCCGTTCATTTCATAGGTGCCGAACTGTTCATGCAGCTTACCAAGGCGGATTACCCCTTCCCGTGCGGAATGAATGTACGGCAACACAATGGTCAGATAATCTTCTTCACCGATTCCTCCTTTTACCAGCGGGTCAGCACCCAGCACTCTCGGATTAGAGGTTATCGTTTCTGTTTCTGACATAGCCACATTGACTTCATTGATACCGGCTTCGCCCCACACCCCCTGGGTGGACGGAGCATCCGGCATGGACGTATACCGCATAGGGTTGTCCGGAAGTTCTATTTCCACTTTGGAAATTTTAGACACATAATGTCTCGGCTGATCTTTCGGATTAATTACCGTAAATTTTTTAGAAGTAAATACCCCCGACGGAGAGTCCTCATTGCGGGCCATCATAGTGGATCCGTCATAGGAAGCATTTTTACCTACAAGAATGGTTGTACATGGCATAACTGTTCCTCCTTCATACGTTTATATTCTATTTCTTATTTTAACACACCGGAGTCTAAGAAAATCATGGTCCGTACTGGAACAAATGTTCTTCACGTGGTAGAATATTTTCATATAGAACTTTTGTTCGCAGCGAAAGGTGGGATCAGGATTGCCCTTATGTACCTATGTCTGTATTGATTTAAAGAGTTTTTATGCCTCCGTGGAATGTGTGGACAGAGGACTGAATCCCTTTTCCACCAATCTGGTAGTAGCTGATCCGTCACGAGGAAAAGGCGCGCTCTGTCTTGCCATTTCCCCTGCCATGAAAGCGCTGGGGGTACGCAACCGCTGCCGCCTGTTTGAAATTCCCGCCCATATGCGCTACATCACCGCCATCCCCAGAATGCAGCATTATATCGATGTATCCGCTGAGATTTATGGCATATATCTGCAGATGATTGCCCCGGAAGATATCTACGTGTATTCCATCGATGAATGTTTTATCAACATAGCTCCCTATCTCCATCTGTACAAGAAGACCCCCAGGGAAATGGCCGTCTTCCTCATGGATACTGTCCGCAGAAAAACGGGAATCTGTGCTACTGCAGGAATAGGCACTAATCTATTTTTGGCTAAAGTGGCCATGGATATTATTGCGAAGCATGTGGACAGCCATATTGGTCTGCTTACAGAGAAAAGTTTCCAGAAAACCCTGTGGCATCACCGCCCTATCACCGATATATGGAATATTGGTAAAGGAATTGCCCATCGTCTGGAAAAATATGGTGTTTTTGATCTGTACGGTGTCACCCTCCTCCCCAAATCCCTGCTCTATAAGGAATTTGGATGTAATGCCCAGTTCCTCATTGACCATGCCTGGGGCCGAGAATCCTGCACGCTGGCCGATATTCATTCCTATCAGCCGGAATCCCACTCCCTGTCCAACAGTCAGATCTTATTTTCAGACTATACCGCGGAAGATGCCGGCCTGCTTGTCCATGAAATGAGCCGTGTACTTATCGATGAGCTGCTGGAGAAAGAACTGGCCACCGAGGCTATATCCCTTCACATAGGTTACAGCCACGACGAAGCTCTCTCTTCCGGAGGCACCAGAAGGCTTGCCTCCTATACCGATGTTCCCAGCATCATCACCAGCGCCTTTACTCAGCTTTACCATGATAAGGTCCGGCGTCTGTTCCCCATACGCCGGCTAAGCCTTTCTCTGGATCAGGTCATACCCGCCGCCAGTGTGCCTGTCCAGTTAAGTTTATTTGAAAACACAGAGCAGGAGGATAAGGAACGGATAAGGGAAAAGGCTATAATTTCCATAAAAAGACGCTTTGGAAAAAATGCCATCCTGCGCGGTACAGACTTACTCCCCCAGTCCACCGCAAGAAAACGAAATACTCTGATAGGCAGTCATAATGCGGGGCTGTGCAAGCCATAGCATAAGAACGTGAGGTGACTCCTTTGAAAAATAATCGAGCCAGACAATTTCTTCCTTTCAACGGACTGCGAGGTTTTACAGAACAGTTGAAAAAGCAGGAAGAACCTTTCGAAGAAGAACTGCCCCTTACCGATGATGAAGCAGAATCTTTAAACCATATAGTCCCCCGGCTTACCCGAGGCAGCCTTATCCACATCCGTTACTATCATCTGAATCAATATAAAACCCTGCAGGGTTACCTGCAGGGCATAGATACTGTTCACCAGATTCTCCATCTGTGCGGTCAGTCTATTTCTTTTTCACACATAAAAAGTATCCAGCTTTGTTCAAGCAAAGAAAACTGTCAATAGTCAATACAGTAAATCTGTATCTGGGACTCACTTCCCCTATGCTGCGGAAACAGAAAATTTATATTCCGGTTTTCCCTGGAAATCATCAGATGATTATTACTTCCCATATGTCCTTATATCCTGGCCTCTGATGATATGGATTCCTTCTGGCTGTTCTTCCCCGGCGCGCTCCATCGCCGCTGCCACCACCTCTGTCTTCATGGGATTCCAGTTTCTGAACCACCCAAACCGGTTGCACATCTGAAGCAATGCCACAAGTAGCGGTTCCATCATTCTCTTTGTCTTTTTTCTTATAAGAGCCGGTGGCTGCATAATGACCAAAGAAGGAAATTCCAGCTGCTGCATAGCCTTCTCCAGTTTCCCTTTCATGGACATATAAAAGTAACTGCTTTTTGCATCTGCCCCCAATGACGATACCAGAACCAGCTCCCGCACTCCGTTTCGCCTGGCTGCTCTGGCAAATTCATACTGATAATCATAATCCACACGCCATTGCGCATCCTTGCTGCCCGCTTGCTTTCTGGATGTTCCCAGCGCGGAAAACAGGACATCTCCCTTTACCAAACCTTCCCATGCCTTCGGGTTTTCGAAATCTATGATATGTTCCTTAATCCGGCTATCCCTGAGCCCACAGGACCGCCTCACAAAGATATATATTTCTTCCCAGCAGTCATGCTACAGTAACTCGCTGACCAGATCACGTCCCACCGCACCTGTGGCCCCTATCACTAATGCTTTCATATATACCTCATAATTTTCACAAACTTTTCCTGTATTATTGCTGTATTATTGTATGGGCACCGAGGCATCCATGTCAAACTGGTATCCAAGTACTTCAGATAACCGCCCTTGGATGATGATATATCCCCCAATTTCAGAATATATTACTTCGGCTTTTCTCAGATATTTCCATCAGCGAATTGCTGTCTTTTCTTCGTCTAGTTTCTTTAAAAACTGACTTACACAGGCGAGTCCATTTTTTATGTTCACTTTCAAATGCATATCCCAGACGTAAGGAATATTCAATGTCGAAGCAACTCCCTGGAACAAGAAGTGTTTTGTACTCATTCATCAGTCTGTCACAAAATTCACGACTGCCAATATCAAAATCATAATACAAAAGAGTTGTTGTCCCTGCCTGCGGGTTATACCATGAAATATGTGGCTCTGCCTCTACCCATTGCTCCAGTATTTTTAAATTTTTGCGGATAATTGCCTTTTTTCTTTCGAGAATAATATCCTTATGCTGCAATGCATATGTCCCTATCATTTCATCAATAACACCACAGCTTATTGTAGAATAATCCCTATGTGATAAAAACTGCTTCATCAGCTTCTGGTCATGTGTTGCTCCCCAGCCCAGTCGAATACCTGCCAGTGAAAATACTTTCGAGAAACTGCTTGTGGAAATTCCTTTCTTATATAAATCAAAAATAGAATAATTATATCCATCTTGCTGTGTCAGATTGCGGTACACTTCGTCACAAAGAATGTATGCTCCGGCCACCTTTACAATATTTACTATATTTATCAGCCCATTTTTGTCCATAAGTGAGCCGGATGGATTATTAGGGTTATTCACCACGATTAATTTTGTTTTTTCGTTAACGAGTGATTTTAACTCTTCTACGTCAGGAAGATATTTGTTTTCCAGTTTTAAATGGAGAAATTTTGTAACCGCACCTAATGCTTCCGGGATCGACTACATCTGCTGATAAGTGGGCGTCACTACAATAATTTCATCTCCTGGTTCTACTATAGTATTTATTACCAGACTATTTGAACCAATCGCACCATGATTTGTAACAATTTCTGCTGGGGAAATGTCTTTATACAATGATGAAATTTCTTTTTTCAAAGTGGCTGCCCCCTTCAATAGCCCCGTAAGTAAGCCGCGTATTTAATAGTTTATTACAAAAAGATTCTACATCCCCTCCCGTTGTGTCTATTAATGTTTTTATGCTAAATGGAGATATACAGGTTTCTCCCAGATTATATACTGCCTTTGTTTCATATGCATTCATCCACTGTTCCACACCAAAATCTTTAATCTTCATTTTTCTATCCTTTCTAAAATCTACAACTCTAAAATCTACTATTAAAGTTTTACCAAAATTCCAGATTCTGTATTATTCGAACGTTCAATAACAAGGGCTGCCGTTTCCAAATCCCGGAGTGCAAGTCCTGTGCTATCAAAAATCGTAATATCCTGATTGCCTGTCCGTCCTTCAGCTTTCCCGATAAGGATATCCCCGATTTCTGCAATACATTCTTTCCTGAGAATATTCTTCTGCACGGCAACTTGTATTTCTCCTGATACAGCCGATTGTTCTCTGTCATCCGCAACAACTACGGCTGTTTTATAGAGATTTTCATCCAATTCCTGCTTCCCTGGCATATCTGCTCCCATTGCATTAATATGTGTTCCCGGTTTAACCCAGTCTGCCTGTATTAATGCTGCTGAAGGCGTTACCGTAACAATAATGTCTGCCTGAAATACCGCATCCTGAATATCTGATTTGGCAATAAACTTCACACCATCTATTAATTGCTGCATATGACCAGCCATTTCGGGGTATGTTTTTCTTATCGTGCTGACAAAGAGCATTTTCAATTTTTCTTTTATCTCATTTACAAATATCGCAGCATGTTCAGGATGCCTTGGATTTACAACAATAATGTTTTTTAAGCATGGCATAACACAGATCTGGCCCATTATCTGATAAGGAGCTTCATTCCCTGTTCCTATGATTAAGAGTGTCTGTGAATCCTGGTTAGCTAAAAACTTACTTCCCACCGCGCCAGCTGCTCCTGTACGATATCCAGTCAATGCCGATGCATTCAAGATTCCTTTTACTTCCCCGGTTTCACTATCCATTATTGTCAAAACCGCATGCACTGCAGGTAACTTCCTTGTAACATTATTTCCTGACCACTGAAGAATCTTGCAGCCAAAAAACTTTTTATTTTTCATCCACCCTGAACGGATGTCCATATCTGCAGCCTGTCCAAGTTTTCTGTAAATCATTGGCCAAACTTCTGCCTGGTTCTCCGCCTTGGCTTTATAGGCAGATTCTACGCTCCGTATTACTGCCAGCAGATCCAGCAATGACTGAATGCTCTTTTCATCAAAGACTTTAAAAGATGACATAACATACCTCCTTAACAAAAAAGGCATTTACAATAAGCCTTAAGCGAGTAATCGCTATACCTACAGCTTATTGTAAATGCCTCTGTCTTTTCTGACCGGTGTTCAGAAAAGATTGATTTAATTCAATTGTCAGAATAATACACTGATTTTATTAAACTGTCAAACGCCAGTTTGACTGCATAGACTGTCATTAAGAATGGCTTCCATTTTATATATCGCATCAGAATAGTCAGCCTATTCAGGTTCTGTATTCAGAGAGCTATATTTTACTCCATATGTTTCATATACCACAAGTCCCAACAGTATCCATGCGGCAAACAGGATATGTGTCAAAGTAGAAAGTTCATAAATCAGATAAAAACATACTGCGATTCCCAAAGGAGCCACAATATACAAAGCCGGGCAGCGGAATTTACGAGGTACTTCCGGATGTTTACGGCGCATAACAATCAGATTAATAAAGTTAACAAGAAATACAGCAAGTGTTCCTGTGTTAGATAGTTCAACAATATGCATAAGAGGAACAAATCCTGCAATACCCGCTATCATAAGAGCCCCGGCCGCAGTAACCAGGTATGGAGTATGATATTTCGGATGAATCTTTCCCATTTTCTTTGGAAGCATTCCATCACGTGATATAGCAAAAAACACGCGGGACTGCCCAAAAAGATAAACAATGAGTGTCGTAATAATACCTGCAATAGCTCCTACCGCAATCAGATTAGCAACCTTTCCCCATCCCAACAGGCGAAGCACATAGGCAACTGGTTCCGGCGTATCCAGCTGTGTATAATTGACAGCTGCTGTCAGTGATAAGGCCATCGCAATGTAAAGACACATGCAAATCATAACAGAAAGAATTATTCCTATCGGAAGACTGTGTTCCGGATCCTTACATTCTTCTGCAGATGATGCCACTGCATCAAATCCCATATAAGAGAAGAATACTATAGCTGCCCCACTCAAAATCCCTTTAACACCAAAAGGGGCAAAGGGTTCCAGATTAGCAGTCTGTGCATGCGGAGCTGCAATACATACAAATGTAATAATGGCTGAAAGTGTAACTAATACCAAAGCAAAATTTAATTTGGCACTCTGCTCAGTTCCTCGAATCAGGACTGCCGCAACAACCAGTACAATTAAAACAGCTGGAAGATTAATCAGTCCCCCTTCAGCAGGAGTCTTAAGCAGAATATCCGGAATGATCCATCCATATGATTTTAATACGCCTGCCAGATATCCAGAAAATCCAACAGCCACAGCACTACCTGTGACAGTATATGCCAGAAGAAGTGACCAGCCGCAGAGAAATGCAAATCCTTCCCCAAGTGAAGCCAATGTATAAGAATATACACTACCTGAAGCCGGAATCATGGACGCAAATTCACTGTAGGAAAGTCCAACAAGTATGCAGAGAAAACCGGCAATCGCAAATGAAACCGCAATAGCTGGTCCTGCATAATGAGCAGCGGCTATTCCGGTTAATACAAATATTCCAGCACCAATAATTCCCCCTACACCTAAAAAGGTGAGATCTTTAACACCTAAGTTTTTGTTTAAAGTTGATTTTTCCCGTTCCTTTAAAAATTGTTCTACTGGTTTTTTTCTGAAAAATGACACGATGGCCCCGCTTTCTACTAATCGATGAAATCTTTTCCACGACAACTAATGAAGCGTGATCAGCCCTCAGTGGTCACTAAACTTTTTTCATACGAAATATAACTTATATAAGTATGAAGTTGCGCAGTCTCCACGTCAGAAAGCAAATAAATGCTATAACCTAAATCACATAAGTAGTATAAATAACAATTTGTAATTAATCAATAACTTAAATATATTGATAACCTGCTATAAATTATTTAGATGATGTTGTGCTAAAAATATCTTCCCTGTGACCATCCAGGCAAAAATACATATATCGTCATCTCAGATCATTTTAGAATATTTCGATTTTCCCATATTTAGTTTTTATATGGCGAATCACAATAAATAAGTACAGCTAATGGATGATTTTTTCAAAAAACAACTACATTTTCATAGTGATAAATATCCTATACCCCAGAATGTATCCATTAAATTTTTTATATCACCTTATATCCATCTACTCAAAGTGACGTAGCCCAAAAGCTGGACAAAATAGTATCACGCGCAAATTAAAAAGTCTGAAAAGCCAGATTCTATCGAGCTTTTCAGACTTTTATTAATTATTCCCATTCAATAGTGGACGGCGGCTTAGAAGTTACATCGTAAACTACACGGTTTACCCCCTTAACTTCGTTGCAGATTCTGCGGCTCATTTCATCCAGAACTTCCCATGGGAAATGGAAATAATCTGCAGTCATACCATCGGAACTGGTAACTGCACGAATTCCTACGGTATAATCATAGGTTCGTTCATCCCCCTGTACGCCAACGCTGCGAATTGCTGCTGGAAGTACAGCGAAAGACTGCCAGATATCATTATAGAGGCCGCGCTGTTTGATTACATCGCGGACAATGAAATCGGCACGACGGAGAATGTCCAGTCTTTCCGGAGTGATTTCCCCTATAATGCGAATAGCAAGACCCGGGCCCGGGAATGGCTGACGGTTGATAACTTCTTCCGGAAGTCCCAGTTCACGCCCCAGCTGACGAACTTCATCCTTGAACAATTCACGCAGCGGTTCAATAAGGCTGAACTTCATATCCTTCGGAAGACCGCCTACATTGTGGTGAGACTTAATGGTAGAAGCAGTGGCTGTACCAGATTCCACCACATCCGGATACAGTGTGCCCTGTACCAGGAATTTTACATCTGGAATCTTGTTAGCTTCTTCCTGGAATGTATGAATAAATTCCGCACCAATGGTCTTACGCTTCTTTTCCGGTTCAGTTACACCCTTGAGGAGATCCATAAAGTGTTTGGACGCATCAATATGAACCAGTTTCATGTTGAACTTGTTTGTGAATGTATCCACTACCTGTTCAGCTTCACCCAGACGCAGGAATCCGTGATCTACGAATACGCAGGTCAGCTGATCTCCGATAGCCTTGTGAACCAGTACAGCGGCAACAGAGGAATCCACACCGCCGGATAACGCACAAATTACATTATGATTGCCAACCTGTTCACGAATACTCTTTACTGCAATATCGATATAGTTGCCCATGGACCAACCGCCCTGGCAACCGGCAATTTCAAAAAGGAAATTCTTGAGCATAGTGGTGCCTTCCGGAGTATGTACTACTTCCGGATGGAACTGCACACCATAAATGCGTCTTGCTTCATCAGCAACCGCTGCGGTCGGTGTCAGATCGGTATGTCCTGCTAGACCAAAGCCGGCCGGCATATCGGTAACCGAATCCCCATGGCTCATCCATACGGCGGTTTCTTTGCTTACACCTTCAAACAGAGGGCTGCTTCCATCGCGATAGAACATGGCATGACCATATTCCCTCTTTTCCGGACGTGCTACCTTGCCGCCCAGTTCGCTGCAGATAAGCTGCATACCATAACAAATTCCCAGTACCGGAATACCTGCATCAAAAATCCGGGTATCCACCTTCGGTGCGTCCGGCGCGTTTACGCTGGCCGGTCCACCGGAAAGGATGATTGCCTTAGGATTCTTTGCCAGAATTTCTTCTGCGGATTTTACGTACGGGAGAATTTCACAGTATACACCGCATTCGCGAACTCTTCTCGCGATAAGCTGAGCATACTGGCCGCCAAAATCGACAATAACAACTAATTCCTGGTGCTCCATTTCTTCCTCCTGCTTTCTTAATCAAAATGCTATAAGAATCATTATAACATGGAAAACGTATATGTATAGGCAATATATACAGAAAAACCGGTTATTCTATGATTTTATCCAGTAAATTCTGCAATCTGGACAGAATATTCTGTATTATTCCGCTTTCAGGAGAGGAAGTTCTTCCAGATAGGTAATATCATGGCGCTTAGCCGCATCGCCTTCTGCCAGAATGGCAAACCGTCCGATGACCTGACCGCCAGCCTGCAGCGCCAGATTCTCCAGTGCGGAGATGGATCCGCCGCTGCTGATTACATCATCCACCAGCAGTACCTTATGACCGCGGATTCTTTCGATGTCGTCATCCATGAGGCACAGAATCTGCTTCCCTGCGGTAGTGATGGAATGGTCTTCCACTACCAGAGGATTTTCCATATAGGCCTTAATTGATTTTCTGGCCACTACATAGTAGGGCAGCCCCATATGACGGGCCATGGATTCTGCCAGCGGAATACCTTTTGTTTCCGCTGTCATAATGACTTCCGTATCCGCTGGTGCCTTCGCCACCAGGGCCGCTGCCGTTTTTTCTGTGAGTTCAATATCCCCCAGAATAATGAATCCGGCAATGGCAATTTCGTCATTCAGATTGATAACATGCAGTTTTCGTTTGCATCCTGCTACATTGATTTCATAAAATCGCTTTCCCACGTTTTTTCCTTCTTTCCAACAGGATTCCCACCTGTCGATTTAAGTCTTTCTGATTACTGATTCGATGAAGAAGAGGTGATTTCCACAATCGGTTTAGACTCGATTTCCACTTTAATGGTATCGTCGTCCTTCTTCTGCTGTGTTCCTCCAGCTGCAGAATCCCCGCTATCCGAATCCGTACCCTTCTCCACCGCTGGTTGTCCTGCCTGATTGTCCGCGTCTTTATTTTCTGCCACCTTCTGTGCAGCTTCTGCTTCTTCTACGCGTTTATCCACCATGTTGTCATCTTCGGTCTTCTGAACTTCCTGCTGCTGTTCATAGAGAATCTGGTCTACTTCCTTTTCATATTTAGCACGATGTTCTTCGCCACCAATATCTTTTCGAAGCAGTCGGGCCGCCAGATCATATGGCTGCCCCTCCTTATGCGGAATGGCCTGCCATTTTCCTGAGCTGCCTAACACAAAATTGTTTCCATCTTCTGCCAACCTGAAGCTTACCACTTTCTGCTCCTGTACCTGGCCTTCAACAACATTCAAAATAATGACCGCCACGCTGATGCCATCATCGGAAATCTCCTTAACGGTAGCCGAATTGATATCCATGTATACACCCGTATCCTGAAGATCTGACGTATCACTGATCATCGGATAGTTCGTATTGTTCCATAAATAAGTCACCGTCTGTTTATGCGTACTGTGCCCGACCTTCTGACGAAGCAGCACTGCCGCCTGAGAAAATGGATTGTCCTCACTGTCTGGCAGTATCATCCAGTGATCCCTGCTGTCGAGTACATAGTTCTTCTGGTTATCAGCCAGTCTGAAACGCACCACTTTCTTTTCAGAAACCTGTCCCTGAACTACATTCAGGATAATAGCCGCCACATCGACTCTGTCATCAGTATCTTCTTTAACCGCCGCTGAGTTTATATCCAGATACAGGCCGGTATCCGGCATGTCAGCGGTTGTACCAATCATGGGGTAATTCGTGTTTCCCCAGAGATAGGAAGCAGCTGATGCGTGAAGCATCCCCCCAATTGTCAAGGCTGCAGCCAGGCAGGAGCTATAAAAAACATGATTTATTTTCATATCTGATGCCTCTCTTTCACGCTACCCATAGTATTATACCCTATCTATGCAGAGATAGGCATACCCTGCCGATTATAATTCGCCTTTGGCTCTGGCATCGCGGATATCCAGGTCAAGAACGAGTGCCTGTCCGGCCGCCAGCGGATGGCAACGCATGCCGGCTCCTTCCACCTTTTCTCTGAATGCCTTTACATCCTGGACAATCACCGGCCAGGTATTGTAATGTACCGGAATAACCGCGCCGGCATGGAGCATCTTAGCCGCTTCTACCGCAGCATCCGGTCCCATGGTGAAATTATCGCCGATAGGAAGGACCGCGTAATCAATATGGAAGTATCTGCCAATCAGTTCCATATCTCCAAACAGAGCGGTATCCCCCGCGTAATATACGGTAGGACCATCGGTAAAGGAAAGGACATAACCGCAGGCACACCCGCCGGCCACACCGCTGCTGTGCAGGGCCGGTACCATGGTAATGCTTCCGAACTGTGTCTGAACAGTTCCTCCCAGGTTCAAGCCATGGGAATGTACGCCTTCCGGAAGAAGTCCCAGTACTTCCGGAACCCCGATGACAATCGCATTGGTCCTCTGAGCTATAGCGGCCGCATCCCCAAAATGATCACTGTGCGCATGAGACAGAAGGATCATATCGCAGAATACATCGCCAGAGGAAACATCCGATTTCTCATTGCCATCCAGAAACGGATCAAAAAGCAACGTCAGTGACGGTGTCTTTAATTCAAAACATGCATGTCCATGATAGATAAACTTAAGATTATACTTGGCCTTCATATGAACAATCCTTTCTTATCTGAACTTATTTTCCCTTATTCTGTTTAGCCATTATTTCTTTTATAATGCGCTGACAGACTTCGGTAATCGACATATGCCGTTTCATACTGATAACCTGAATACGCCGATGCGCTTCATTCTCTGACAGACCGTAAATTTCCATAAGCAGTCCTTTGGCGCGGGCCAGCATTTTCCGTTCCGCCATTTCTGACTCCATCTCCTGTACATGATGGACAATTTCTGCCCTTTTTCTGAACTGGCTGACCGCAATGGTAAGCGCGGGAAACAGGTTCCTTTCTTCCACCGGTTTCATCACATATCCAAAGACCATGGATTCTCCGGCTTTCTTTATAATCTCCTCATCCCCAAAGGCGGTAAGGAGCACTACCGGCGCCCAGTGGTTGTGAGCAATGATTTTAGCGGCCTGCAACCCATCCAGCTCCGGCATTTTAACATCCAGAATAGCCACATCCGGTTTCAGTTTCTTCATCAGATTCAAGGCTTCCACACCATTAGTCCCCACGCCGACCACTTCATGTCCGGCTTCTTCCAGCATCTCTTTCAGGTCCATGGTGCTGAGGACTTCATCATCGGCAATAACTATCTTATACGATGCCATTATCTGTCCTCCTTAAGGGGGCAGGTGATTTTTGCTGAAACCCGATCCCCCTCATTAACAAAACAAAAGGTTCCACGAAGTTCTAATTCCACCAGGGTAGTAACAATCTGCAACCCCAGCCCATAGGATTTTTTCCCGAATCCTTCCGGCAGGAGTTCCCCGTTGTTCTGGATGATAATGTGGAGAGAATCCCCTTCCACCCTGTCCTCTACTCGAAGTATGCCCTGCTCCTGTCCTTCCAGTCCATGGCCTATGGCATTATGAATCAGTTCATTGACCGCAATGGACAGGTGAACCGCCTTATCAGAGCTTAAAATCACCGGTCCCTGCGCGCGGATCCGTTCCAGCCGGATGCCTCCGCCACCCAGACTTCTAACCGACAGATCACACAGTTTATCCAGAAGGATTTCCCAGTCAATATCTTCACCGCTCTGATGCGCCAGAATGTCATGAACCTGGGAAATACTTACAATCCTGTCTACTGCCTTTTTCAGCGCGCTCCGGGTTTCCGGATTATCAGAACGCCTGGACTGCATACGGAGAAGTCCGGCCACTGTGTTCAGGCTGTTCTTTACCCGGTGATGGATTTCCTTAATAACTGACTCTTTTACCAGAAGCTGCTGCTCTTTTTCCCGCACTGCGGTAATATCGGATACCAGCAGTATGATTCTCATAACCCGTCCGCTCTGCATCAGTGGAAGTGCCCATATAGATAAGGTCATTGGCCCGGCTTTTTCTTCCCCCTGCACTACCCGACCCTTTTCCATAACTTCCTGCACCATAGGCAAATGGGCCAGCAATTTTCCTTCCACTGCCTTGTCTATGTTTTCATTGCCAAAAACCAGGGTAATCCCGGAAGCGGTATCATTGGCGTACATAATACGTCCTACCGCGTCGAGAATGATTACCCCATCCTGCGGGCGCACCGCGCGGTATTCTCGCTCCAGCAGCGGTACCTGAAGTACCTGGTTGGCCGTATCCGTGAGTACCTGTTGCTGCCTTATCCCGGAGGCCATAATGCCTATGACTGCGAACGGAATACCAGCATTATCCAGAACCGGATAGGCCGTTATCCCTACAATTCTGCCTATAGCCAGTTCCTTGCGGCCTACCACTTTTTTACCCATTTTCAGGACCGTGCTGGTTATGGTAAATTCATCAGTAAGAAATGTTTCTCCCGGTGAAAAATACGTCTTCCCCGTATCAAACGAAGGCTTTCCTGCTGCCAGGATGACAATCATATCTTTGTTCTTTCCCGGAGCGCAGATATAAATCTGATTCCTCGATATATCGGCAGCAAACCCGATGGCTGCCCGGATATGGGTAAGGATACGCGCCTGTACTTCGGTCAGGTTCGTGTATTCTCTGGCTAACGAATAAAGTTGATCTATCATTTTTTTAATTCAAACTGTTCTGCTAAAAACAGAAGGCGGGGATCTGCGTTCAGCGTGAGCGGAGCATATACTCCGGCCTGCGCCATATAGTACGCCCGGCATCCAATCATGGCCCCATTGTCCGTACACAGTACAGGGTCCGGACGGCACAGACGGACGCCTCTCTTATGACATTCTTCTTCCAGTGTATGACGAAGTCCGTGATTTGCGGCCACGCCGCCGGCCAGTGCCAGTGTCTTAAATCCGGTACGTTCCAGCGCCTGCATGGCTTTTCCAACCACGTCATCCACCACCGTCTTCTGGAAAGAAGCTGCCACATCCGCCTTATTGACTTCTTGTTTCTTCATTTCCGCCGTATGAAGATAGTTGATAACCGCTGACTTCAGGCCGCTGAACGAAAAATCCAGGGTATCATGTTCCCGTCGAAGCGGAATCGGAAAATGAATGGCCTCCGCATTTCCTTCTGCTGCCAGCCTGTCGATATGCGGACCGCCTGGATAAGGAAAACCCATAACGCGCGCAATCTTATCAAAGGTTTCTCCTGCCGCATCATCCCTTGTCTGTCCCAGAAGCTTGAATGTGTTGTAATCTTCTACAACCACCAGCATCGTATGACCTCCGGATACGACCAGAGACAGGAACGGAGGCTCAAGGTCTGGGTATTGCAGCAGGTTGGCAAAAATATGGCCTTCCATATGGTTCACCGCAATCAGCGGCTTATTCAGAGCCCAGGCACAGGCCTTGGCCGCTGCCACACCTACCAACAGCGCACCTACCAGCCCTGGTCCTTCCGTAACGGCAATGGCATCGATATCATCCCATGTACAATCCGCTTCTCTGAGGGCTTCCAGCGCCACAGGCAGCACATCCTCTATATGATGACGCGATGCGATTTCAGGGACTACTCCCCCAAATTTCTTATGAATGGCAATCTGTGTTGAAATTACATTGGAGCAGATTCTGCGTCCATCCTCTACTACCGCACAAGATGTTTCATCACAGCTTGTTTCAAAAGCAAGAATCTTCATACCTTCCTCCTTATAAAGTTCTTGTCATAATATATCCATCTTCAGCAGGATGCTCATAAGCTCCCTTTCGAAGAGAAGCCATTTCCAATCCGTATTTCTTATATAAATGCTGAGCCGGCAGATTTCCTATCCGCACTTCCAGTGACATATGGGTGAGCCCGCACTTTTTCGCCTCTTCCATTCCGCTCCGGAGAAGTCTCTCCGCTATGCCCATCCGGCGCATGGCGGGTTCCACCCCTATATTGACGAGCTGCAGCTCATCCACTACAAACCAGAAACAAGCAAAGGCCGCCACCTGATGATTGACTTCCGCTACCCAGTAACGGCTAAGCGGCTGCGCCAGATCATGGGCTACCGTTTCTTCCCTCCAGGCATCAGTAAAACACAGGGTCCCAATGCGGTAAATCGCCTTGGCATCCCGGACCTCTCCCCGGCGGATGATTATTTTTCCCTGTGTCTCAGTTCCCACTGTACTTCTGCCTCACTTCTGCGAATATAATTAGGCGTAACGGTAAGCGGACTTTCCGTTTTTCCCGTTTCCAGCTTGTTCCAAGCGGCCATAGCCACACTTCCGGCGCGGCAGCAGCGGATAGCCGGAGGCGCCAGCGTGATACCGGCTTCTGTCAGCTTGTCAGCATACTTATCCGCCGCTTCGCCGAGCGCGGTAACCGGAACACTGAGTCCGCTGACTTTCTCTGTCAGTTCATCTATGGAAATAACGGTTTCCTGCTCTTCTTTGACAACTTCGGAACCATGGACGCTGTACAGCGCTGCGTATACGTTTCCGCGCTGCGCATCCATAATCGGTAATGCATACGCTTCTCCGCCAGCCATATTCCAGGCCAGTGCTTCCAGTGTATCCACCCCGATAAGAGGTACATCCCATATGCAGGCCATCATTTTTATGCTGGCTAGTCCTATACGGAGTCCGGTAAAAGATCCTGGTCCTAAGGAACAGGCCACTGCCGTGACTTCTTCTCTGGATACACCAGCATCTTTCATCATATTGTCAAGATGCGGAATCAGCTGTTCCGAATGGGTCAGTTTTCTCTGTACGGTCCATTCACTTATCAGTCTGTCTTTTTCTGCCAGTGCACAGCTTAATACCAATGATGATGTATCAATGGCCAGCAACATATTGTTCTATCTCCTTTACCAACTTCTGCGGAGCCCGTTCTTCCCATTGGATGGTCAGTTTTCTTACGGTTTCTGATTCAGCCTCTATGGTGATTCGGATGGCTTCCTTCGGAATCAATCCGGGAAACATATCCGCCCATTCCACCACAGTCACTCCGCCAACACTATATTCATCCCAGCCTATGTTATATAAATCCTCTTCCCGGTCCAGCCGGTAAAAGTCAAAATGCTTTAACGGGAGACGCCCCTCAAAGATATTCATAATATTGAAGGTCGGGCTGGTTACCACTTCATCGATATCCAGTCCCCGGGCAATCCCCTGTACCAGATGTGTTTTCCCTGCTCCCAGGGTTCCTGATAAGGCGATAAACAGATCATCCTCTGCATGTTTTCCGATAAAGATACCAAAATCTCTGGTTTCTTCTACACTATGAGTTGTCAGAATCAGTTCATGCATGGAATATCCACCTCATCATCTCATCAAAACGTTCTCTCCCGATGCGCAGACCTTCATCATATAATGCCTGCAGCTTGTTTACATCCTTTTCTGTCCGGGAAACTTCCACCGGCTTATCCGGACGTATGATAAATACTTCGCCCCTCTGTTCCCTGCGAATCAGTTCTTCCGCCTTTTCATTATACCGTTCGGGAATAGAATCCATCATGTCCGCTATCCGACGCTGGGAATCTCCAAGCAGCGTACGAAGTATCATATGCTGCAGTTTTCCTACCTTTTTTTTTCGATACGATATATCCCGGGTAAGGATATATACCGGACGTTCCGTCTTAAAAGGCAGCTCTTCTGCCAGCGGCGCCAGCGGCATACCGACTCCGCCATCCACATACCGGGATCTGCCTATGGTCACAGGACTGGAAAACAGAGGAATGGAACAGCTGGCTTCGCATACCTTTATGTAATCTTCCCAGCTATGCCCCTTATTGCATACATATCGAACCTTCCCGGATTCACAATCGGTAACCAGCGCCATCATACGCTCCGGTGCCGACATAAAGGTTTCCGTATCGAAGGGAAGCAGCGTGTGAGCTAGCTCGCCGAACATAAAATCAAAATTAAAATAAGAACCACCATGCAGCATATGCCGCACGCCCATATAGCGTTTATCCGCCGCATAAGTAAGGTTCACCTTACAGTTTCTTCCCCGCTGCCTGGATAAGTAGCAGAGTGCCTGCATGGTTCCTGCGGAAATAGATGCGATTTCAGGAAAATAATATCCTCGTTCCATAAAGGCATCCAATACCGCCGCGGTAAATATGCCGCGCATGGCACCCCCTTCCAGTATAAGGGTTCCCTGCGGTTTCTTAATAGATTCACCCTTAAGCAATGTCACTCCATCGTCCCCTTACTTTCCACTGGATTTTGCCGACTGATTCTTTACGGCTTCAATGGCTGCCTTAATGGCTTCCTGATCTCCCAGGAAAGAGCGGTCAATAACCCTGAAGTCATCGCTGAGATGATAAATCATCGGTGTGGCTGTAGGAATATTAATGCCCACAATTTCTTCTTCCGGCATATCTTCAATATATTTCATCAATGCGCGGATAGAATTTCCGTGAGCCGCAATCAGAACCTTTTTACCCTTCTGAATTTCCGGCTTGATGACCTGTTCAAAGTAAGGCGCCACACGAGCTACAGTATCCTTGAGGCATTCGGTATGAGGCAGCTTAACTGTCTTCATGATTTCCTTATATACCGGCTGATTTTCCGGAAGTCTTTCATCTCCATCCGGGAGGACCGGAGGACGGACATCATAAGAACGACGCCACTGCAGCACCTGTTCTTCTCCATACTTATCAGCCATTTCCGTCTTGTTCTTTCCCTGCAGTGCCCCATAATGACGTTCATTCAGGTGATAATCCTTGATAACCGGAATCCAGTTCAAGTCCATTTCATCAAGTACCGCGTAGGCGGTATGAATCGCTCTCTTAAGGACGGAAGTGTAGCAGATATCGAACGTATATCCTTCTTTTTTCAGAAGTCTGCCTGCCGCCCGGGCATCTTCAAATCCCTTTTCGGTAAGATCCACATCGGTCCATCCGCAAAACAGGTTCTTTTTATTCCACTGACTCTGTCCATGTCTAATAATTACTAATGTATACATAGTTCGGCCTCCGTTATTTTTCAAAATGATGATATCCTTCCGGTTTCAGGATATGCATGGTATCCCTCTGTTTTAATTGTACAACACCGTTTCCTTCTTCGACATAACCAATGATATGCACCTCAGGAAAAGTCTGCAGTCTATGCATAGCTGAACGGGGGATGGTAAAAACCAGTTCGTAATCTTCTCCTCCGGTAAGCGGAAAATGAAGAATATCCTGATGAATCAGCTGACTGAATCGTATAGTTTCTTCAGAAACAGGAATCTTCTCTCCTTCCACAACGATATTGACATGACTGGCATGAGAAATCTCATTCAGCTCACTGGATAACCCATCGGAAATGTCATCCATCGCACTGGCTCCCAGTTCCCTGAGTTTCCAGGCCAGCTCCGGATTCGGCTTCGGCCGTCTGTGTTTCTCCGCCAGCCGTGGAAACTTTCGCTCTTCCTTACGGAAAATAACTTCCAGCCCGGCACCGGAATCCCCGGGATGCCCGGTTACACAGACCAGATTTCCCGCTCTGGCCCCGCTTCTTTTTACTGCCGTGTCTGTGGGAACTATGCCTGTCACCGTACCCGTGAGAATGATTCCCCCAGGTGAGCCGGTAATATCTCCGCCCAGTAAATTTACCCCATAGCGCCTGCAGGCCTCCCGGATACCATCGTAACAGGCTTCCAGCCAGGCCAGAGGCAGATTTTCAGGAAGTCCCGCCGAAATAACAAATCCGCAGGGACGGCCGCCCATAGCTGCCACATCGCTGAAATTCGATGTGCACAGCTTGAATCCCACATCACACGGTCCCATAGTTTCTGCCGTAAAATGAATGCCTTCTACCATGGTATCCGTTGAAATCAGTTCATCCATTCCATCCGGAACGGTATATACTGCGCAGTCATCCCCGCTGCCCAGCTTTACCCACTCCGGACGATTGATAAAGCCGTGGGTAATCTTCCGGATACATCCAAATTCCCCTGTATCTTTTACCGTTTTTTCCGCCATCAGATACTGTTCACTCCGCGCGCTTTCAGATCTGACAGATTTTTCTCATGCGCCTGCTGATCAACATATCCCAAACCATCTTCCAGCAGAGTAACTGTATGTCCTGCCTTCAGAAGAGATAATACAGTTTCCCTTACGCAGAATTCAGAGGCAATGCCTGCCACATACACATGGGGCGACACCGCATCTTTCAGCACCTCTCCGGCCGCAGTCTTTCCAAGGAATGCGGAATATTCCTCATGATCATCCACTATCCCTTTCAGGTAACGATTAGCTGCCACTGGCCGGTTTTCTTCCTTTTCCACCTTGGAAAATTCCGAATCAAGCTCTGCTCCCTTCGTCCCCTGTACGCAATGATCCGGCCAGATTCCGCCATTCCGTTTAAAAGACTGATTAGACGGCCTGTGCCAGTCCGATGTATATAAAGCTTTCACCTCATGCGTATTCAGAAAATGAATAATTGCCTCTACCGCCTCATGGCTGTGTTTGCAGGCTAAGGTTCCATCTATAAAGTCATATTGACAATCCACAATAACCAAACTGTCCATACTATCCCCCGAAAGATAAACTCATACTATTATTTCTCAATTAATCTCTTTTATTTTAACAGTTTCAGGTATGACTATACAACCAAGACATCGGAATGCAGGCTTTCCATCTGACTGTTTTTTTATGACGTTCTCACGGTTATGTCAATAAAAAATGCCTTCCTTACCCTGGGCAAGGAAGGCATTCTCTGAATTAATGAAACAGAGAGGATATGGAGCTCCAGCTGAAAGAAGCTGTAGAAGAAGCCATATTATCAAAATAGTTATTAAATCCGGTAAGCGGTGGATTAACAAGCAGTACACAGATGACTGCCAGTACGGTGAACCCCAGCGCAACCAGGCTCATACGGCCGCGGCCGGAGCCAACATAGAATCCGAACAGACGGATGCAGAGTGCGCCGAAAATAACCATCACAATACCGGAAATCGGGAAGATATTAAATAACAGGTTGGATACCAGCATGGCAATAAAGAAAGATGGAATCACCACCAACGGAAGATTTTCGGTAAGATGGCTGCGGGTGGTTTCTTCACGATGCATATCCATTAACCATTCAGAGAAGTCAAACCCGAACAAACCGGTAAGCAGGAACATACTCAGAATAATTGAATCCCATGCCCCGTTAAGTCTGGTTCTGTCATTACCAATCCACCAGAAGAACAGGCACATAAGAAGAGCCACTGCCGTACCTGCATACATATAGGCCACCGGCGGGATAACCGTTGTCAGAGCAATGCCTCCGGTCATAAGTGCAGAGCCAATAAGAATATAAATAATCCGTGTCTTCATCGGAATGCGAAGCGGTTCCGGCACACGGGCGCCCAGTCTGACGGTCAATTCCAGAAGGAAAATCATCAAGAACAGTGTCAGCGCGCCAAACGGATATACAAAAAGCGCAGCCACAGAAACGGCTATAGCCGCCCAGAGAATCCAGCCTCGGAAGATCTGGAAGTTCTTAAAGGACAGTCGGTTTCCCTGAGTGAAGACCACCAGTTTAATAAATACCAGATACGTTACCATTATACCAGCCACCTGAACCGGTGTCGCTCCCATGAACAGCAGTCCGCAAAACAACAGGATAGACACATTGGCCCCAGTCAGTCTTGCCACCAGATTTCCGAAAAATCCGATATTGAACAACGCTAAAAGTGAAGTTAAAAGATTCAAAGGTTCCATCTCCTTCATATGAATAAATTTTTACTTATTAAGTATAAACGGAAACCTGTCTGTACGCAAATGAAAGTCATGTTCCGGAAAGACGGACCGGTCTCTCCGGAATACTCTCAAAAAAATGACAGGCGGAAATAAACTTCCTGTCCTGTCATCTTTATACTTCTTATTATTCTACAGTTACAGATTTAGCGAGATTTCTCGGCTTATCTACGTCGTTTCCTCTCTTAATGCCTGTGAAATAGGCAAGCAGCTGCATCGGAATAACGGAAAGAATTGGCGCGATGAATTCATCAACTCTTGGAATTCTGACGGTATCTGTCGCATATTTTTCCAGTTCCGGATCATCATCATATCCAATGCCGATGACTTCGGCCCCTCTTGCCCGGACTTCCTGAATATTGCTGTACATCTTGGAAGCCACATGGCTCTGCGTAGCTACCGCAATAACCGGTGTTTCTTTTGTAATCAGTGCCAGTGTACCATGCTTCAGTTCCCCTGCCGCATAAGCTTCCGCATGGATATAGGAAATTTCCTTAAGCTTGAGCGCGCCTTCCATGGCAATGGCATAATCGATGGAACGTCCCAGATAGAAAATATCCTTAGCATCCTTCAGGCTGTCAGCCAGTTTTTCCATATGGTCCTTTTCCTTCAGCACTTCGGTAATCTTATCCGGAAGAGTGAGAAGAGCAGAAGTGATTTCCTTTATCAGTTCAGGACGAATGGTTCCCTTAATCTGTCCCATATACAGGGAAAGAAGAAGCAATGCCACCAGCTGCGTGGTATAGGCCTTAGTAGAAGCTACCGCGATTTCCGGACCTGCCAGTGTGTAGATGGTATAATCCGCTTCTCTGGCAATGGAAGAACCGATGGAATTGGTTACCGCAATGCTGCGTGCCCCCAGTCGCTTGGCTTCCTTAAGCGCTTCCAGAGTATCCAGGGTTTCCCCGGACTGGCTGACTACAATGCACAGAGTACGTTCGCTGGTCAGCGGCTGACGATAGCGGTATTCAGATGCAATATCCACTTCTACAGGAATCTTTACAAAGCGTTCAATATAATGCTTAGCCACAAGGCCGGCATGATAAGCGGTACCGCATGCGGTAATCAGGATATTATCAATGTTTGCCAGATCCGCTTTAGTCCAGTTCAGATTGTCAAAGCATACCATGCCATCCTTATCCACATGAATGGTTGTGGTGTCGCGGACAGCCTTAGGCTGTTCATAAATTTCCTTGAGCATGAAATGCGGATATCCGTTCTTTTCTGCCGCTTCCGCAGTCCATGTCACTTCCTGAACTTTTTTGGATACCGGAAGTCCTTCGGCATCAAATACGGACACCTTATCCTTCTTGACTATGGCGATTTCATGATCATTGATAATAAAAATACGTCTGGTTTTGTTAATAACTGCCGGAATATCAGAAGCGATGAAGTTTTCTCCTTTGCCCAGGCCGATGATCAGCGGGTTGGATTTCTTTGTACAGATAATGGTATCCGGGAAATCGCTGTTCATGAACAGAAGGGTGTATGTACCGGTAATACGGGCTGTTACCTTGCGGATAGTGGAAAAGAAATCTCCGTCATCCAGTTCTTCTGCCAGATGAGCTACTACCTCGGAATCTGTTTCAGACTTGAAAATATGGCCCCTGGCAATGAGCTGCTTCTTAAGTTCCATGTAATTTTCAATAATCCCGTTATGTACCACTACAAAGTGATTGTGGCAGTCCCCATGCGGATGTGAGTTAACATCCGATGGCTGGCCATGTGTAGCCCAACGGGTATGACCGACACCGATATGACCGTGCAACGGATGTTCCTTCAGTACGGCTTCCAGATTAGCCAGTCTTCCCTTCTTTTTGGTGATGTTAATTTTTTCTCCGTCAAATACAGCGATTCCGGCGGAATCATATCCTCTGTATTCGAGACGGCGCAGTCCGTCAATAAGGAATTCTGACGCTTCTTTGTCCCCTACATAACCGACAATACCGCACATATTAAATCCTCCTTCAGATAAAGAAAGTAATAAAACCTTCACTTATTTATATCATGCTTATGTTTACACTATTCAGTCATTTATTCAATCATAATCATGCATACTAATTGATTATACCATAATATGCAAGTCAACCCCATCCGGGAGAATGTCCCGCCTCTTCCGGATTTATTTTTCTTACACCCCCATACTCATAATGGCTGTAACTCCCATGACCGTCACGATACCGATCAGTCCCATGACCACGGCACCAACCAGAACTGCCGGCACTACCAGTATAAGTACCGAGCGCCCCCAGCTCATTCCATAATTTTCGCTGACCGTCAGCACATTGAGCACAAAGCACCAGGCCAGACCCACCATCATTATGGCCCCGGCCAGGGCCTCTCCGCCCAGCTTGGAAATCAGGGAAGCAAAAACGCCAAATGCCAGAGGAAAGGAATCTGCCATAAGCCCGGCCGTAATGCCCCGGGCAGTTCCCCTTCCGCCGGCCAGTCCAGCAACATAATGAATAATGGCGCTCTGCAGCAGGAGCATGGTAATGCCCACGATGAGGCTCAGCAGAAATCCCAGAATAATTCCTGTCCCTTCAATCAAAGAGGATAAGGAAAGGACAAACAGAGTAAACAGCCAGATGATTCCCGCACTGATCCACTGTTCACCCCGGGTAATCGTACGCAGCGCCATCCGGGGACTCATTACCAGATTATAGACAAGATCCAGAAAATAGTTCATGACTCCTCCTTATCTTACTGAGACACTGGATGTGCCAGCAGATGAACGCACCGCGTCAGCAAAACCCTTTCCCATCCATGTACCCAGATGCTGCATATTCGCATTCAGAAATCCTCTCAGGGATCCGCCGCCATCATACGTATGAACCGGAACATCTCCATCCATATTGACTAATCCGCCTGCATAGTCCAGAGCATCATAGTAATTACCCATAGCATCCACCAGTCCCAGATTCTGAGCTTCTCTGCCGGTCATGATACGACCATCAGCAAATGTCTTTACCTTTGCGACATCCATATGCCGGCCTTCGGCTACCGACTGAACAAACTGGTTGTAGATATCATTGACCATGCCCTGCAGCATCGCCCGTTCTTCCGGCACCATAGGACGGTACATGGACAACATGTCCTTGTAAGCTCCGCTCTTAATCTTTTCATCCGTTACTCCCAGTTTGCCTGCCAGACCTTCTACATTGGTATAGTCAATATAAACGCCTATGCTTCCGGTCAGTGTTGCCGGACTGGCAAAAATGTAGTCTCCCTTACTGGCAATCCAGTATCCGGCAGACGCGCAGGTATCCCCCATGGAAATGACAATGGGCTTGCCTGCATTCTTAATCTTGTCCATTTCTTCCACAATTTCCTGGGTCGCTCCGGTAGAGCCGCCCGGTGTATTTATCCGGATAAGAACCGCTTTGGCATTATCATCTTTCCGCACGGCTTCCAGCTCAGCCATTATTTCTTCACTGGAAGCTCCTCCCTGTGAAAGAAAATCTCCTGCAGGACCTCCATAGATTTCTCCGTCAATGCGGATAACCGCAATATAGCCCTTCCCGGAAAGTGCTGTCAGATTTCTCCCCCATAACTCTGCAGTCCCTGCCAGAATGGCTGTCAGAAGAAGTATTCCCGCCACAATAAGAATCCATGTTCTTTTTGAATGTATCATCATACCCTCCTTACTGCCATATAAAAACAGAATCCGATCTCCCTGGAATCAGCCGGTAAACACCACCTGAACCAGAAGCATATAAATGGCTGTTCCCGCCACCATGGAAAGCATCATATTGCGCTTCCACAGGTGGATTGCCGTCGTAACCATCAGTCCTATCATCTCCGGAATTCCGTAGGATCCACTGACAAAGCTGACATTTTTGAGGCAGTAAACCACCAGCATGGCAAAAATAGCGGCGGGGAGTGCCCTTCCCAGATATCGTATATACGCCGGCATATTTTTTCCCGGCTTGAACAGCAGAAATGCCAGACTGCGAGGCATAACAGTTCCAATCACACACATCACTATGGTTATAATCTGCTCTGTCAGACTCATTCTAATCCCCTTTCAATCTTCTTCCTGCCCAGGGTGAGCAGCAGAAGAATCAGAAACATAGTTGGCAGCAGAAAGTTATCCGCACCGAAGAGAATCCGGCATAAAACCGCCGATATAGCACCTATCACCGCTGTGATGTGCTGTTTTTCCTTCATCAGCTGCTCCAAGAATATGACCACAAACATGGTGGTCATAACAAAACCTATCCCCTTGATATTCCAAGGAATCACATTGCCAAGAAGTCCCCCCAGCAAAGCCCCAGAAACCCAGTACAGATAGTTAAGCACGGAAACCCAGAGCATATACCAGCCTCTGTCAACAGAGCGTGGAATGCTTCCTGCATAATTGAGCGCGAATGTCTCATCGCACATCATAAAAATGAGGAATGGTTTTTTCCAGCCCATATGCCCATATTTTTCCAACATGGCAATACCATAGAAGAAATGTCTGGCCTGAATCATCAGAGCCACCATCAGTGCCTGAAAGGGAGCAAACGGGCTCAGAAGCATAGCTACCGTGACAAATTCCAGAGATCCGCCGAATATGCAGGCAGCCATCAGAAAAGGATACCAGAACGAAAACCCTTCCGCATGCATATATATCCCATAGGCAAAGGCTACAAACCAGAAGCCAGCCAGTATGGGCAATGTCACCGGGAACGCTTCCTTAAACGCTTTCCATGCCGCCCCGGTTCCTGTAGATTCTGTAGATTCTGTCGCATCCGTATGCATAAATACTCCACACCTCCTCATCATCCGGTAAATGCGGAAAAAACATTTAGCAGATACTAAAAAAGCCGCAAGGACTCAACATTCCATGCGACCTTTTATCTGGTGACCGGTATGGGATTCGAACCCATGCTCTCTGCGCTGAGAACGCAGCGTCTTAACCGCTTGACTAACCGGCCATGATGAGATTTATTATACTCGTCTGCCAGATAAATAGCAAGCCGGAAAATCTCATTCTCTGTAATGCATTGTAGGATTACAATACATGTGTTACACATTGAAAACATAAAAAGCGAGATACCCTTGTGATATAGTTAATTCGTCAAAACAAACTTTTACCAAAGGAGTATCTCGCATGAACAGTATAACACAAGTTATGAAATTTCGTAGATCTATGGTCGAATATGCATTGAAGCATGGCGTCACTAAAACCGCCATCAAATACAATACATATCGCCAATATGTATATCGCTGGCTTCGACGTTATGATGGTTCACTGGAGTCCTTACGTAATAAATCCCGCAGGCCAAAACACCATCCCAAAGCACATACAGTTGCGGAATTAAAGCTCATTCAGAATATGAGGCGTCGAAATCCAGAGGCCGGGTTGGTGGTTTTCTGGGTAAAGCTCCGTCAGCGTGGATATAGCCGTTCAATTACCGGACTTTACCGTACATTGAAACGCATAGGGATGACTCCGGTGAAACCGCCTAACCCCAAATATGTTCCCAAACCCTATGAACAAATGCTGTATCCAGGGCAGCGCATCCAGATTGACGTAAAGTTTGTACCGTCCGCATGTCTGACTGGTGAAGCCAAAGGAAAACGCTTCTATCAATATACTGCCATTGATGAATTCTCACGCTGGCGTTATGTGGAAGCCTTTGAAGAGCACAGCACCTACTCTTCCATGATATTTCTGGTGCATCTCGTTCAGGCTTTCCCGATGCCTATTGAATGTGTGCAGACAGATAATGGCCCCGAATTCACTAAACGATTCACTAAAGCAAGTCTTGACGAAGATTGTACTCTTTTTGAGCGTAAATTAAAGGAACTGGGCATCAAGCACAAAAAGATTCGTCCCTTTACCCCAAGACACAATGGGAAAGTAGAACGCAGTCATCGCAAGGATAACGAACGCTTTTATGCCACGCATTGTTTCTTCTCTTTTGAAGATTTCAGCAGACAACTCAAAAGATATAATTATAGAGATTATAACTGCTTCCCAATGCGGCCACTTGGATGGAAATCTCCAAAAGATACACTCCATGATTTCATCAAGTACGGTGTAACATATGTTTGACAAACCAACATAAAATCTCATTCTCTGTAATGCATTCCCGAAATTTCCTTCCGCCTGGTTCTCCGCATTACAGACCGCCTGCAGCTTCAGGAGACCGGGAATCACTTTCTGTTCTTTTTAAAGAGAATATACAGGCCCTTTAAAGTAAGAAGAGGGTCAATCACATCAATGGTTTCAGACTGCGAAGCAATCAAATCGGCCAAACCACCGGTAGCTATCACTTTGATTTCCTTATAGCCCATTTCCTTCTTCATACGCCGTACAATGCCATCCACCTGTCCAATAGCGCCATAATAGATTCCTGACTGCATGGCGGAAACCGTATTTTTGCATATCACGGAAGATGCCGGTGTCAGTTCAATGCGCGGCAGCTTGGAGGCCCGCTGAAACAGCGCTTCCATGGAAATGCCGATTCCCGGTGTGACCGCTCCACCAAGATAACGCTTCTTTTCGTCAATGGCACAGAATGTAGTGGCCGTTCCCAGATCTATGATAATCAGAGGGCCGCCATAGAGAGTAATGCCTGCCACAGCATTGACAATACGATCTGCCCCCAACTCCCGCGGGTTGTCGTAAAGGATATTAAGCCCTGTTTTCATACCAGGTCCTACCATCATAGGCTCTACATGGAAATACCTTCTGCAAAGATATTCCAGCGTCGGGTTTACCGGAGGAACGACACTGGAAATGATAATGTCTGTAACCATAGCAAAGGTGACTCCATCCAGCTGGAACATCATCCCCAGAGAAGCCGCATACTCATCTGCCGTTTTCAGCTCATTAGTAGCCGCCCTCCAGTGATAAATCATCTTATCCCCATCATAAAGTCCCAGTACTATATTCGTATTACCCACATCAAAAACAAGAAGCATATCGTTTATCCTTTCGCATAATCATATGCCCTATTATAACACAGGTTATTCCCCCCTCCGGAACCGTTCTTCCCTCCGGACAGTCAATGCCCCTTATGCATATTATGCATACTTCACCGCTATTTTCACTCCCCATAAAAAACCAGAAGAACACAGACCCCGTCTGATTCCTCTGCTCTTTTATATCTGTCGGTACAACAGCCTCCGCATTATTCTGCTGGGCGTATTGACACATCTCCGGCAATTACCCGGTTTACCTCGTTCCCGGTATCCACCAGCAGACAGCCGTCCTTATCAATATCCACAGCCTTGCCAGTATAGCTGTTTGTGCCTAAAACTACCCGTACACTCTGCCCCAGTGTACAGGAAAGATTTCTCCAGTTATCAAGCACTCTGGCAAATCCTTCGGTTTCCGCCACCGCATATTCTTTTTCCAGTTCAGAAAGCACCGCTGCCAGTAAAGTCTTTCTGGATACATGCACACCTTCCGCGCGGAACGATGTAGCCCCTTCACGGAATGCTTCTGGGAAATCCGCCCTTTCCATTCCTGTGTTTATGCCAATGCCCATGATAATATAATCTATTTTTTCCATGGACGCGGACAATTCTGTCAGTATACCTACCAGCTTGCGGCCATTAACCATAATATCATTCGGCCATTTAATTGCCGCGTTCGGAAGTCCCAGACTGCGAACGGCGCGGCATACCCCTACAGCAGCCAGAAGGGTAGACTTGGATGCTTCCATTGGAAAGAAATCAGGACGGAGAATCAGTGAAAACCAGATTCCCTTGGCAAAAGGTGAATAGAATCCACGCTGCAGCCTTCCTCGTCCACTTCGCTGTTCTTCTGCCACCACGATGCTACCTTCTTCGGCACCTTTCCGGGCCAATTCCTTAGCTACTTCATTAGTGGAGGCTGTGCTTTCCATATATACAATATGGCGTCCAAAGTTTTTCGTATGAAGGACACTTTCAATTTCCAGCGGTGTCAGAAGATCCGGCTCATAGATAAGGCGGTAGCCTTTCCTTGTGCTGGACTCAAAAATATAACCTCTGGACTTTAAAATCTTAATATGTTTCCAGATTGCGGTTCTTGATACATTCAGATCCTTTGAAATTTGTTCTCCGGAAACAAACTGTCCATTCGCCTTCCGAAAATACTCCAGTATTTCATTCCTCATAAGCACCCTCCCCTTTTATGCTTTTACACTGCCGTGTTTTCAACCGGTTTCCCGTCTATCCGGCACTATGATGCAGTCCGGATTGAAGCGTGCTCTATCGGTAATTGCAATGTTGTTATACACAACATAAGTAAAACACTTTATGGATTTGTTCTTATTATACACAATATAAAGGAATTGGCAATTTCTTCCGTAAAAAACCTTGTTTTCCTCATCCCTCCTTCGGTTTTATTTATTTTTGTAAACCGTAAATCCACATATCACAGATATTCTCTATTCCATGACAAAAGCCATTCCCAGTCGCAGCTATACAGATATCAAAACCGTTATCAGAGTCTGTTCCCTCCAGATGCCGCCTGTAGCATAACGCACAAAAGCTGCCATGCAGACTTTCATTCCGCATGGCAGCTTTTCTTTCTGGTGGGACTATCTGGATTCGAACCAGAGACCTTTACGATGTCAACGTAACGCTCTGACCAGCTGAGCTATAGTCCCATAATGAATATGTTGATTATATCATAAACAATCTCCACATTCATCATCCGCTGCGCTCTGCCTTTCAGTACATTACCTTTTCCAGCGTCAATCCTTCCGGAGGTGCGGTAAATCCGGCATCAGCGCGGATTCCGGTAATAAACACGTTCTCCACTGACTGGATGCTCCGTTTCCCTTCTCCCACTTCCACCAATGTACCTGTCATAATGCGTACCATATTGGTGAGAAATCCATCTCCGGTAAAGGACAGGGTCAGCAGATCATCAGATTCTTCCAGTGTAATGGAATACACTGTCCGCTCGGTTCCCGTCTTCATCTTCTTATTGGACGTGAATCCTCTGAAATCATGCGTGCCTTCCATGAGCATAGCTGCTTTCGTCATGGCCTTAATATCCAGCTTTTCTCCATATTGCCAGATAAACCGGCGGTGAAAGACATCCTTATGGCTTCCTGTTCGAATCCGGTATACATAGAGTTTGGAGCGGGCACCAAACCGGCTGTGAAAATTGTCCGGCACCTTCCTGGAATCTAGAATGGCTATATCCGATGGCAGCGCACGGTTGACCCTATCTTCAAACTGAAGTATATCGACTTTTTTCTTCAGCCTCACATTGGCTGTCTGCCCCCGGGAATGAACACCGGCGTCTGTCCTGCCAGCGCCCTGAATCTGCACCGTTTCACCGGTTACCTGGGCAATGGCCTGTTCCAGTTTTCCCTGAATGGTTTCTTTCGTACGAACCTGGCGCTGCCATCCTTCATAGCGTGTGCCATCATACTGAACAATAAAACGGATATTCATGCTTCCCCCTTATGTATAAACGAACGCAAATCCGGCATAGCTCCTTCAAAGGTACATACCCAGGCTGACACACGGCAGGCCACCTTATGGGCCTCCATGCTATTTTTCCCCTGCATCAGCGCCGCAGTAAAGGCCGCAGCGAAAGAATCCCCAGCTCCCACAGTATCTTTTATACGTACCGGTTCTGAAGGAATAACTGTTTTATTTCCTTCCCAGAAAACCATGCTGTCTTTATCTCCCCGGGTACAGATAAACCCACGGATGCCACGAGAGGCCATCCAGGAAGCATATGTCTCCGCTTCTGCCGGCACTCCGGCACAGGTGGCCAGCCAAGGCAGTTCTTCATTGTTGCACTTCACAATATCCGCATAGGGCAGCAGGCGGTTAATCTGCTCTTCTGAATAAAAGTCACCCCGCAGATTTACATCAAACAGCCGGATCGCCCCTTCCCGTACATGCTGAAGGAACATTTCCAGTGTTTCGCCTGACTTTGAATCCGCTCCCACCATGGTTCCGAAGCAGACGACATCCACGGTTTCCGCAATCTGTTTTAATTCTTCACTCCATGGAATATACCGGTAAGCCGAGTCTTCGGCAAAATGATAGGATGGAATTCCCTTTTCCAGCTGCACTTCCACATAGCCGGTCGTATGAGGAACCTCTGACAGGTAAAAAGGAAGACCTCTTTCCTTTAATTCCCGCTGTATCCTTTTCCCCCGTTCATCATTTCCCACCGCACTGATAACCATCGCGTCCATTCCCAGTTCGTGGGCAATCCACGCGAAATTGGCCGGTGCACCACCCAGCCGCTCTCCTTCAGGGAGACAATCATATAATACTTCACCAAATCCGGCAAAAACCGGCTTCTTCTTAAAGTTTCTCATTCCGTATCCTTTCTGTACCGGATACAGTATACCATAGAAAACCCATCTGTCCTCACAGCAAAAAGTCCCATACATGCTTCTTATCCTGCATGTACGGGACTGATATCCTGCTTTGGATACACCAGACGACAGATATTAACCGGCTACATCCACATCCTGTTCAAAAAACTGATGAAATGCCGGACCGGAAATACCGACAAAAAGGAGGCAGCTGCACAGGTCCCACCAGAATGCATTCATTTTCTTTTCTACTAACTGACCCATAATTTTGTTCTCCTTTCATCGATTTAACCAAATAAAAAAACTTCTGTCCCTCTGTAAGGGACGGAAGTTCCGTGATTCTCACCCAAATTCATATGTATGTCACCATACATACCTCTGTAAGTTCTCTGGCTGACGCCTTGTAAACTCTGCTGCTATAACGGGCAGTCCCGAATAAATCTACTGCTGTTTCGACTTATTCCGCTCAGAAATGCACTTCAGTTTCCTATCCATATCCCGTTCGCACTCCCCGGGACTCGCTGTGCTGTATTCAGCCACCTACTCTTTTCTTCATTGCTTTGATACATTTAATATTATCACTACGTTTTTGCCTTGTCAATATTGTCTGAAAAATCATCAACCGGTATGATCCAGCTCATTTGTTTCTCTGGTACGCATCTCCTCTGGAATCTGACGAAAGACTTTATTGGCCAGATAAATATAATACATATCCAGAAGATATGGCATACGGAATAAATCCAGCAGGAACCAGAAGCCACAACCTCCAATAGTCCCTATGTACAAAAACGTCATCCAGGGTCTTCCCAGATAGGCATAATGCAACCCCAGCAATAACAGCAGATACGCTTTAGTCAGGCTTTTTTCCCGGCCGCTGAGATGCTTTGCCATAAACCGCTCTTCTGCTTTGTTTAGATATTTTATCCACAGCGGATACGGCTCCTCATAATCAAAAAGATATCCAGCTGCTTCAAGATATATAGCGCTTATCTTTTCTGCCTGCTCTCTGGAATCTTTAATCTTCAGGTAATTTTTTTCATCCCGGAGTATGTCTTCCTTATTTCCGTTTCCACAGTCACTTTCCCGAACTTCCTCAAGCAATTCTTTCAAATCAAGAAATGTATTAGCGAAAAGAGGTAACCCTTGTCGGAAGCAGAAATCATTAATTTCCTTCAACTGAGAACGGCTGTCATAAATGAGGAGCATGTCTATATCCAGAAATTTCCGCATATCCATGAGACCCGCTTCCGTATCCTTGGTAAATACAAAAGATGCACTATCAACAATCTGTTCACCACGGACGCGGACAACTGTCGCCCCTGATGCAATTTTTCCGCCAGGAAGCGGTGGCGTCCATACTATGGAACAATAATTATGCACTTTAAACCTTGCCGGTATCATAGCTCCTCCTTTCCCTTTGACAAATCCCTTATGCTAGAATATACATCTTATATAGTTTATCATTTTATTTAAAATCTGTATATATCTGATTTATAATTGTGTATAAATTTATATTTTTGCAACCACTCGTTTATCAAATAAGTAAAATTAATACCCGAAATCTTCCAGTATGTGTAAATTTTATCCCATTGCACCCCATATTTCCCGCCAAGTCTGTTACATAAAAACCTGCATAATATTTCATTATTGATGAAATATTATGCAGGTTTCAAGGTTATTTTCTGTTTTTTGCTTTCAAAATTTTTTCCGCAGCGCCGAGTACAGCGAGCATGCCATGTTCAAAAGTCAGCGCGCCCTGCAGGTACATCGTATAAGGAGGTCTTACCGGGCCATCAGCCGATAATTCAATAGTTGAACCCTGAACGAACGTCCCTGCCGCCATAAGGATGGGGTCCGTATATCCGGGCATAGGTCCTGGAACCGGCTGAACATAGGAATCCACAGGAGACCAGCTCTGAATAGCTTCGCCAAACAGCCTCATATTTTCCTCTGAGCCAAGTTCAATAGCCGTAATCAGATCTGTACGCAGATGTCCCGGTGCCGGGGATACCTTAAAGTGCAGCAGATCAAATACGGTTCCTGCATATTCAGCGGTCATTACTGCCTGACGGGTAACGTGCGGTGCCATGAACAGACCTTCAAAGAATGAGCGGTATCCAGCGGCATAAGAGCCCATTTCACCGCCCAGTCCCGGAGCTGTCATTTCCTGCGCGCACAGATTAACCAGATCTTTCCGGCCTGTGATATATCCACCGGTAGGAGCAAATCCGCCCCCCGCATTTTTAATGAGAGAACCGGCAGTAATATCGGCGCCCAGTTCAATCGGTTCTTCCAGTCCCGTAAATTCCCCATAGCAGTTATCTACAAAGCATATGATTTCCGGATTGATTTCCTTAACCGCTGCCACAATCCTGCGAATATCTTCCGGGAACAGAGAATCTCTATCCATATATCCACGGGACCGCTGAATCTGTACCAGCCGTGTATCCGGTGTAACAGCCTTCCGGATATTATCCAGACTATAATGGCCATCGACCAGAGCGGCTTCCCTGTAATGAACCCCGCGACTGATGAGATTATTTGGTGCGTCTCCGGAAATTCCGATTACACTCTGCAGCGTATCATAAGGAGTCCCCACAGCAGCTACCAGGGTATCACCCGGGCGGAGCAAAGCCAGCAGCACCGTAGCCAGTGCATGCGTACCGGAGACAAACTGTGGTCTCACCAAGGCTGCTTCCGCATGGAATACATCAGCCCATATTTCTTCCAGCTTTTCCCGTCCTGCGTCATCATAACCATATCCATTAGATGCGGCAAAGTGGAAAAAAGACAGCTGGTGCTTTCTGAAAGCTTCCAGTACCTTCTGCGTATTTTTTAAGGAAATATCTTCCATTTCCCTGAAAACAGGCTTGAGTTTCTCCATAGCCTGTTCATGAATTTTCATTAATTCCTGATTCATAATATCCGTCCTTGTTCTGAATGGTAGTATTTTTACAAACTTTTTCTATTTTAACACCAGAAGGGCCAGTACGCAAAACTGCGTTCCGGCCCTTCCTTCTGTCATTTACTTTGCGGAAAATGCGCTGTGAATGATGGATTCCACTTCCCCATACCAGTCCGCTCTGTCTCTTCCCGTCCGGTCCACCCACTGAATATATGGCATATGTCGGAACCAGGTCAGCTGACGTTTCGCAAAATGTCTGGTATTTTTCTTTATCAGTTCCCTTGCTTCATCCATGGTTATCTCCCCATGAAGCGCAAGCAGGATTTCCTTATATCCAATCCCCTTAAACGCCTGGCAGTCTTCCGGAATCCCCTGCTGAAGCAAGGTCCTCACTTCCTGTTCCAGTCCCTGTTCAAACATAAGATCCACCCGCCGATTAATCCGTTCATATAGGGTCTGTCGTTCCATAGTGATACCAATCACCGGCCCGTCATAAACCCGTCCGGCCGCTTTTCCTGCGGTCTGTTTCTTTCTGTCCTCCGCCAGTTCCAGCGTACGTATCAGCCTTTGTTTATCCGCAGGAATATTTTTTATGTCGGGGTTCTTTCTGGCCGCTGCGATAAGACCGGAAAGACCTTCCTTTTCATACAGGTTCAGCCATTTCTGCCTGGTGCTTCCCCTGTCCCGGAATTCAAATCCTTCCAGCAGTCCTTCTATATACATACCGGTACCTCCTACCAGAAATGGTATCTTTTCTTTCTTGTTTTCTTCCTGTATATATTTTCCTGCCGTTTCCGCGAATATGGCCGCGGAATAAGGTTCTCCAGTCTCCAGGCAATCCACCAGATAATGAGTGACCCCCTTCATCTCTTCCGGCATCACCTTGGCGGTTCCGATATCCATGCCCTTATATACCTGAAACGCGTCTCCGGAAATAATGGAACTTCCCATCTTGCCTGCCAGATAGATTCCCAAATCGGATTTCCCGGATGCAGTAGGTCCCAGGATGGTTATCAGTCTTTGTTTTGACATACAATCACTCCATATGCTGTTGACTGTCCCTTTTTGCTGTCTACATAAGTAAATGCAGGGTTTTTGAAAACCGGAGAAAAAGGACGCTCTTTTACAATGACCCTGCACCGGGCTGCCCGGACAGCTTGGGCTAATACGTCTTCCGTCAGTACATCATAACATGCCGCATTCCTGAACGCATTCCGGTTATTGATATCTTTTTTTACCGGATGTCTGAACATAGTATCGAAATAAACGACATCCACGCTTTTGCTTTTCGCCTGCTGCAACCAGTGGGCAAAATCATCGTGAATGAGGTGTATCCTCCGGATAGCCTGAAGTACATCTTCATCCGCGTCCGAAAATCCGGATATGCCGGCCTGACCAATGCCCCAGAGAACCGGGCTTTTCTCCAGAGATATGATCTGCCCCTTTCCCTGAAGAGCCCAGGAAAGCACTATAGAGTCTCCGCCGGCGCCAAACGTGGCATCCACCACGGTAAGATATTCCTTGTCCGGCAGAAGCTTTACCAGCCGGTCAGCATGTCCATGCTTCATCTGCGCAATGCGCAGTTTGGCCGTGCCCAAATGAAACTTATACAGATTATCACGTGTCCGGTAAACTGGGCATTTTCGTGTAAATTCCAGAAGTCCTTCACAGTCTTCGCCTCCAGTTTCCTCCAGCGTGTCCCGCCGTTCCATCCACGGCAGATTAAGCTCCCGCGCCGCTGCCTTTGCCTTATGTATCAAATCCTCTGACGCGTCTTTTGATACGGTAACTCCAATCTTCATGGTCTGTGAAATAACCTGCCCAGTTCTCCTGGCGTAAAACGCACAATCGTCGGACGCCCATGTGGACAGACAAAGGGACGTGATGTCTTAAATAAGTCATTAATCAGTTCTTTCATCTGCCGTATGTTCAGCGGATCTCCCCGCTTAATGGCGCCGCGGCAGGCAGCAAAAGCCATTACCCGGTGTCTCAGTGTCTCCGGTGAAGGGATATCCTTCTCGTGATAAGCCACCAGTGCATCGCGAATAACCCGTTCCATATCTTCTCCCGGAAGATCTCCAGGAGCACCGATTATACGAATTACATCCGGCCCTGCCTGCTCAAAAGCAATCCCTAAACGCAGAAGCTCATCCTTTCTTTCCTGCAGGATATCCATATCCGTTTCCTCTACATGTACAAGAATCGGAACCAGCATTTCCTGCATGGGTATCCCTTCTGCCCTTTCCGCCAGTTTATCGTAGCGGACACGCTCATGGGCTGCATGCTGATCGATAATATACAAATCTTTCCCATGACAGCATACAATAAAGCATTCCGCTATCTGCCCCAGAGGAATTACCTGCTCCTGCCGTTCTTCCTCATCAGGAATTTCAAACAGAGCCTGGCTTTCAACTGCCGGTTCTTCTCTGCGGGCAAAATGGGTATTCATAACTTCGGATGGATCGATGACCGGTGTATACTCCGTCCGGTCATTACCGGAAGAAGAACCATGCCGGAAATTATCCGGATATACCGCATGGCCTTCTGAAGCCTGGGAATACGACGGCTGCCATGAAGATGAATATCTACTGTCACCAGCGACAGAATCATCCGTATCTTCACTGACGGTCCCGGACCCCTTAATCTGCACCGGATTGGCATCCATAATATCATGTCCCGGATTTTTTATCATTTCCGTAGAAATATCTTCCGCGCGGGTGGCTGAAGTAAGCCCGGTAAGTACCGCATGGTAGGTAAGGCGGAACAGCGTCTGTTCATCCGCAAATTTGATTTCCCTCTTCTGGGGATGCACGTTTACATCAATGCTTTCCGGAGGCACGGTAAATGACAGAACATATACCGGATGCCCGTTTTTCGGAAGCAGGGAATGATAGGCATTATCCACCGCTTTGGAAATAGCCGCATTATCCACCACACGCCGGTTAACTATAATTGTCTGCCCGGAGCGATTGCTTTTAAGCAGCGACGGTTTTCCAATCATCCCCTCCAGAATCATCTCATCGGCCTGTTCACCTGCCGGCAGCATTTCCCCTGCCGTCTTCAGTCCATACAAGGCGGAGATGGCGTCTATCAGCCGGCCATTTCCTGGTGTCTCAATCACGGTACGGCCATTGTTGATAAGCCGGAAAGCCACATTGGGATTGGCCAGTGCCATTTTCCCTACCATGGAATTAATCCGGCTGCTTTCTGTGCGTTCTGACTTCAGAAACTTTTTCCGGGCCGGCACATTGTAAAACAGGTCCCTCACCTCTACGGTAGTCCCTGCCGGAGCGCCGCATGGCTCTACAGATTGTACCTCTCCGCCTTCAATTTCCAGAACGGTCCCCATATCCTCGTCATGCCTCCGGGTGGTAATACGTCCTTTGGAAACAGACATGATACTGGGGAGTGCTTCTCCTCGAAATCCCAGGGAGGCAATGTGATAGATGTTCTCTACAGAACGTATTTTACTGGTAGCATGTCTGACAATGGACAATCTGGCGTCTTCCGGCGTCATACCACATCCATTATCCGTCAGCCGGATATAGGAAATTCCGCCGTCAGCAATTTCTACCTCTATTTCAGAAGCTGAAGCGTCTACGGCATTTTCCACCAGTTCCTTCACTGCGTTTACAGGGCGTTCCACTACTTCCCCTGCCGCAATCTGATTGGCCGTTACTTCATCCAGTACATGAATCACTGACATCAGCGTCCCTCCTTCGCTTCTTTACTTAATCTGAACAGCATGTTCATCGCTTCTATGGGGGTCATCCCCATAACATCCGCATGCGCCAGTTCATCGATAATGGAAGAGCTGAACAGATTGGACTGCACTTCCTCTGCCGCCGCACTGACCACCGGAGCAGCCGGTTTCTTTCCGTCCTCCGCTTCCAGTCCCTTAAGAATAGTTTCTGCCCTGTCCAGCAGTTCCTGAGGCAGCCCTGCCAGACGTGCCACATGAATACCATAGCTTCTGTCCGCACTTCCGGGAATAATACGGCGCAGGAATGTAATATCCTTGCCCTTTTCCCGCACGCTGACCGTGTAATTCTTAATATGACTGCTTTCTGATGCCATCACCGACAATTCGTGATAATGGGTGGCAAACAGAGTATAGGCATGAATGTGTTTATCAATGTATTCTACCACCGCACGGGCAATACTCATCCCATCATACGTACTGGTTCCCCGTCCGATTTCATCCAGCAGAATCAGACTGTTTCTGGTAGCTCCGCGAAGAATCTGTGAAACTTCTTTCATTTCTACCATGAACGTACTCTGGCCGGTGGCAATGTCGTCTGTCGCCCCAACCCGGGTGAATATACGGTCTACCGGGGTGAACGATGCCTGACGGGCCGGCACAAACGAACCCGCCTGCGCCATAATAACCAGAACGGCTACCTGACGCATATACGTGGATTTGCCTGCCATATTAGGACCGGTGATGATAAGGATTTCCTGCGAACCATGGTTAAGTTCCGTATCATTAGGTACAAACATACCATGTTTCAACGCTTTTTCCACCATAGGATGGCGCCCATCCTGTACGGAAATCCGACCGACGTCAGGGCCGGTGATTATCGGTTTGATATACCGGTCAGTGATAGCTGCACGGGCAAGACTGGCCAGACAGTCCAGTGCCGCAATGGCTCTGGCTGTTTTCTGCATAGCCGGAATTTCCGGGCGGATCTGTGCCTTAATATCCTGATAAATCTTAAGTTCCAGTTCCTCCGTCTTTTCCCGTGCGCTGAGGGCTTTGATTTCAAACTCCTTCAGCTGCGGTGTAATATATCGTTCCGCATTGACCAGTGTCTGCTTTCTTATGTAATAATCCGGAACCGGCAGTTTATTGGAATGCGGAATTTCAAAATAATAGCCAAAAATATTATTAAATCCTACCTTCAGTTTGGCAATGCCTGTTGACTGACGTTCCGATTCTTCCATCTGACTGATCCACTGCTGACTGTTCCGTGTAAGGGAACGCAGTTCATCCAGTTCCCTGCTGTATCCATCTTTGATGTACCGGCCATCCTTAATAGTACCCGTTCCATTCTCGTTCATCGAACGGTCAAGAAGGTCATAAACCGGACCATGGATACCTATGCTGCGGTTGAGCTTTTTCATCGCTACAGAAGAGGCGCCTCCCAGCAGCTGTTTTATCTGTGGAACAATCCCCAGAGAAGCCTTTAATGCCAGCAGATCCTTAGGCGACGTGGTATTGGTCTCAATACGGGTCAGAATCCGTTCAAAATCGAATATCTGCGCCAGAAGTTCTTCCAGCCTGGTCATTTCCGTGGCATGGGATACCAGTTCCTGCACACCATCCTGACGTATGATGATCCGGTTAACATCTTTCAACGGACGTTCCAGCCAGCGCCGCAGGAGACGTGCCCCCATAGCGGTATGGGTATTATCCAGAACATCCAGCAGTGTGCCTTTTCTTCCGCTATCGCGCATGTTTCTGGTAATTTCCAGATTACGCAGGGTTTCTTCGCTCAGAGTCAGGGTATCATCCTGGCGAAGCGGCATAACCGCGTGGAAGGAAGCGGCCGATGTCTTCATGACTTCTTTCAGATAGCCAAGGAGTCCCCGGTAAGCTGTGGCTACGGCCTCGCTGCCGGTCTGCTCAATCTCTTCCGGGATAACGGCCCCGACATCACCTTCCCTGCGGCGGGACAGCAGACAACCGCCCAGACAGGCGGATACATAGTGTTCCATGGTCCCATAGAATGCATCCGATACATCCAGCACCGCTTCTGCCGGAGAATACACAGACAGCATATCAAAGAAATCCCCCTTCTCTTTCCTGCTGTCCCAAAGCCCCCACCAGCACTCGCCAGTAGACACATCGGCCATGGCCGCTGCCAGATTACGACCTTCTTCATGGATATAAATCAGGTAATTATTGGACTTATCCGCAATGGCATTCTCATAGAGAATCGTTCCAGGTGTGATGACCTTAATAACCCCGCGCTTAACCAGCCCTCTGGCCGTCTTAGGATCTTCCAGCTGTTCGCATATTGCCACACGGTACCCCTTCTGTATGAGCCGGTAGATGTAATTTTCGGCCGCGTGATAAGGAACGCCGCACATGGGGGCCCTCTTTTCTTCCCCTGTGTTCTTACCGGTCAGAGTCAGTTCCAGTTCATGAGATGCCGTAATGGCATCATCATAAAACATTTCATAGAAATCTCCCAGCCGGAAAAACAGGATGGCATCCTGATATCTAGCCTTTATCTCCTTATACTGATTCATTAACGGTGTCTTTTTTGCCATATTTTTTCAAGTCCTCTTCTCTGTTGTTATCTGACTATTTCCCCTTTAAACAGCCATGTCTGTGCCGTATCAATCTTTGCTCTGACCAGATCCCCAACAGCTACATCTTCGGATTTCGGGAAAACAACCATCTTATTCCCGGATGTACGTCCAAACCAGTGATTTTCATCCTGACGGGTTGGTCCTTCTACCAGGATTTTCACAATTTTGCCTTCCTGTTCTCTGTTGATTTCCAGGCTGATCTGGTTCTGCACTTCCATAATTTCATTCAGCCGGCGATGCTTTACATCATCTGGGATCTGGTCTTCCATGCTGGCCGCCGGTGTTCCCTTACGGGGAGAATAAATGAACGTATACGCCGAATCAAAACGTACTTTTTTCAGTAAATCCAGTGTCTTTCTGTGCATTTCCTCGGTTTCTCCCGGGAATCCGGTAATCAGGTCTGTAGTCAGCACAATATCCGGCATCTTTTCCCGCACATAATCAACCATCTCTTCAAAGTGTTCAATCGTATATCCACGGTTCATGCGGTGGAGCATTTCATTATCCCCATGCTGTACCGGCAGATGCATATGACGGGCCACCTTGGGCGACGCGGCCATCACATCCACCATTTCCCTTGTCATATCTCTCGGATGAGAGGTCATATACCGCACGCGTTCTATACCATCCACTTCATCCAGAGCCCGGATAAGATCGGAAAAATCGGTACCGTCCTTAAAATCAAGGCCATAGGAATTGACGTTCTGCCCCAGAAGGGTAATTTCCTTATATCCTTCCGCTGCCAGAGCTTCCACTTCTGCACGGATATCCTCTATGGTGCGGCTGGTTTCTCTGCCGCGGACATAAGGAACTATACAGTACGTGCAGAACTTGTTGCACCCCTGCATAATCGGAACCCAGGCAAAGATATCGCTCTTGCGGGAAGCCTTCAGAGTAGAATAGTCTCTTACTCTGGACGGCTTCATCTGCGTAAGGACGACATGGGACTCATGCTGCAGTTTTTCTGTGATAATATCCTTCAGATCATGAATATTGTAAGGTCCGATAACGAAGTCAATAATCGGCATGCGCTGAATCAGCTTGCGGCGGTTTTCCTGCGCCATGCATCCGGCAATCCCTATAAGAAGATTGGGGTTCTTATCCTTCAGCGGTTTAATTTCCCCTATTTTCCCGTATACCTTTTCTTCCGCATTCTGCCGTACACTGCATGTGTTCAGAATGACAATGTCCGCCTCATCCATCTCCCGACCGGGAAGATAGCCCAGTTCTTCCAGCTGTCCGTTAATCTTTTCAGAATCCGCTTCATTCATCTGGCAGCCATACGTAATGGTCCAATATCTTTTATTTCCCTGTTTATCCATTATAGAATCCTCATATATTAACAACTAAGCTCCCCGGTAGAAAAGGGAGACACTCCTTTTAATGATACCATGAGCCGGCGCCCCGGAAAAGAAAAAAATACCAGCCAGATACATATTGTTCTTTTTCCATGTAAAAATTCTCCTCGTTCCCGGAATTACCGGTAGGGAGGAGAATCTTTACACCTGCTTTCACAGGCCGCATACCACAGAAATCCCGCAGAGTGGACTATCTGTTACCTCGCTATGCTGGTCACTAATTTAATCTTAATGGTTTCCACAGACATTCCGGTGGTATATTCAATTTCGTTCTGAATATAGTTCCGGATAGGCGAAACGAGCGCCTTAATCTGATCCGGTGTTCTGGAGCCTTTAATCTGCAATGTCAGCTTCAGGATAAGTCCATTCGCCTGCTTATCACTTTTTACGCCGGATACATCGCGAACTTCCACATCAGAACACAGCGGTCTTAATGCCCAGGTTACCAACTGGCGGAACACTTCATCGGCAAAGACGAGTTTTCCATAATAACTGAATACCGGGCGTACCACCGATTTCTCTGCCGCCGCCAGTTTTTTCCCGATTTTTCCTTTTTTGCGGTAACGGAAAAACTTCAGGGAATCCAGAAGATACCCCTTGAAGTGGGGTTTCAGTTCCATGGTAGGCACAGGAATGACATGTTTTCCTTCTTTATGCCGCGCTTCGCTGGCCTTCCGTATTTCTTCCGGACGCGCTACTTCCTCAATATGGATATAACGTTTAGGCGCAGGAAGGTCCAGCGCATGAGTAATCCGGTTGACCATGCGGTCTGATGTTCCCAAAATCAGTATTCTTTCCGGGCGAATCTGATGAATGGCGCGTTTTACATCCGCTGCCTGTTCAGCATCCTGAAAAATGGCACGCCGCACGGCCGCAATCTTACTTTCTTCTTTTTTGGCTGAAGAACCGGCCACCCAGCGGTTATGATAAATCAGGATTCCATCATCAATAATGCAGGCACATCGATTTTCATAAGCCACCACCAGAGCTCTGTCACTTTTACCCGTTCCCGGCGGTCCTATAAATGCAAATACTTCCATAATGCTGTCCTCCCATTGCCTGTATACATTTCTTTAATTATATCACGGATTACCGTTTAACAACCTGTTCACCCCATATAAGCAGCCTGATAAACAAATATGGCATGATACGACTCATCTTTCGTATCATGCCATCAAAGGGCGTTGGTATATCCGGAAGATATCTTATTCTTCTCCGATAATCCTTACTTCCGGTTCAATATCCACATCAAATTCTGCTTTTACACGGGTCTGTATTTCGGAAATGAGATTAAGCATGTCGTTACAGCTGGCATTTCCCTTATTGACCAGGAATCCCGCATGTTTTGTACTTACCTGGGCATCACCTACCGCGAATCCCTTAAGCCCAAGATTTTCGAGCATCTGCCCTACAAAATGGCCGGTTGGTCTCTTGAAGGTAGATCCAGCGCTGCGGTCCTGAAGCGGCTGTTTCGCTTTCCGGCGGGAATTGTACTCATCCATCTTTTCCTTAATCACATCTTTAGGAGCCGGCGTCATGTCCAGTGTAATATCCACAATAATCTCATGATTACTCATGAACAGACTGTGCCGATAGGAATATTCCAGCTCGTGCCCATAGTAATGATGGAGACGCCCCTTCATATCACAGGAAGTGATTTCCGAGACAATCTGACTCATTTCTCCCCCATAAGCACCCGCATTCATATAGGCCGCTCCTCCGAGTGTCCCCGGGATACCTCCGGCAAATTCCATACCGGAAAGTCCGGCCTTACATGCCTCTCTGGCAGTCCTTACCGTACTTACCCCGGCTTCTGCGCAGATTTTGTTGCCGCTGACCGCAATATTCTGCATCCGTGATGTACATACTACCACACCGCGGATTCCCTTATCCCTCACCAACAGATTGGCGCCTCCGCCCATGACCGTAAGAGGCACACCTCTGGCTTCTGTTTCCCGGACCACGGCACAAAGTTCCTCCTTAGATGCAGGAAGCAGAAAATAGTCTGCCGGTCCGCCAATCCCAAAGGTGGTATGCCGACTCATCGGTTCGGATTCCTTAATCTGTCTGGCATCTAAAATATCATATAAAAAGTTGAAGTCCATTTATTCTTCTCTTTCTTTCCATACGGGATATCCCGCATCCCCTCTGTAATAATTCTACAGAAATACAATCTACTTTATTATATGAATTGCGCCATGTATCGTCAATATCATTACAACCGGTAAATTCATCCTGCAAAACAGAGCCCCTGAATGTCATCGACATTCAGGGGCTCTGTTCTGCTTTCGCAGATTTATATCAAGTTGTCTTTGGGTTATGGGAACAGGCCGGAAATTCAGTCTGTCCTAACGATTACTGCTTAGTTACGAGCTTCAAATCAATCGGAATGCTCTTTTCAACCTTTTCGCCCTTAACGAGCTTCAGAGCGGTGTCAACACCAATGACACCCATCTGATCTGGCTGCTGAGCAATTGTCGCAATCATATCACCGGAATTAACAGCCTTAACGCCATCTTCAGTTCCGTCGAATCCGATTACGAGAATGTTCTTGCCTGCACTCTTAGCTGCGCTGATTGCACCCAAAGCCATTTCATCATTCTGTGCGAAAATAGCCTTGATGTTTGGATTTGCCTGCAGCATATTTTCTGCTACAGTCAGGCCCTTACTTCTGTCGAAGTCCGCATTCTGCTTAGCAACAACCTTCAGCTTCTTATCCGCAATGTTGTGGAAACCCTGTCCACGTTCACGGGTAGCAGAAGCGCCTGGGATACCTTCCAGTTCAGCAACTTCAGCACCTTCACCCAGCTTCTGTACCAGGAAGTCAGCTGCCATTTCGCCGCCCTTGATATTGTTGGAAGCAATATGGGCTACTACTTCACCGGAGTCGGAAGAACGGTCAATGGTGATTACCGGGATCTTGGCATCGTTAGCTGCGACAACAGAGTTGCCAATAGCGGCGGAGTCAACCGGGTTAACGATCAGAACGTTAACGCCCTGTTCAATCAGGTCGGAAACGTCATTAGCCTGCTTAGCCGGGTCATTCTGTGCGTCAACGATCTTAACGTCTACGCCCTGCTTAGCTGCTTCAGCCTTAACGCTGTCTGCCATCTTAACAAAGAATGGATTGTTCTGTGTGGAAACAGAAAAACCAATGGTAATCTTCTTATCAGAAGATGCTGCATCCTGATCAGAACCACAGCCTGCAACAGACAGGAGAGCTGCACCGATCATACAAGATAATGCTAATTTTTTTAACAACTAAATGTACCCCCTTAAGATTTCTTGCGATCCATAAGAACTGCAAGAAGAATAACAATCCCTTTGACAACTTGCTGATAGAAACTGGATACGTTAAGAATATTAAGACCATTATTCAGTGTAGCAATGATCAGCGCACCAACCAGAGTGCCGGAAACGCTGCCCTTACCACCGGACATACTGGTTCCACCGAGCGCTACGGCCGCGATGGCATCGAGTTCATAACCCGTACCGGCGGTCGGCTGTGCAGAATTCAGACGGGAGGTAAGAATAGCGCCAGCCACTGCGCAGAGCAGGCCGGACAGTGCATATGCAAAGATCTTAACTTTGTTGATCTTAATACCGGAAATAAAGGAAACCTTTTCATTACCACCTACGGCATAGGTATGACGACCAAGAGGTGTCTTACCGAGCACGAGATACAGGATGGCAAAAGTAATCAGCATGACAATGGCCGGAACCGGAATTCCCAGAAGGTATCCCTGGCCGAGGGCATGGAAGAATGAATCTGTTTCAAATCCGCTGATTGGGTTACCATCGGTGAAAACAAGGGTTGTACCACGGTAAATGGTCATAGTTGCCAGTGTAGCAATAAATGGAACCAGACGGCCATAAGCAATAATAACACCGTTGACCAAGCCCAGGCCAATGCCAAGGACAGCCGCCAGAACCATGGATACTTCCGGGCTCATTCCGTTGGCAATGGCATTAGCCATTACCGCACTGGTCAGAGCCAGAATACTGCCGACTGACAGGTCAATGCCGCCGGTAAGAATGACAAAGGTCATCCCGAATGCAATCAATGCGTTAATAGAAACCTGACGAAGCAGATTTCTCAGGTTAGATGGATCAATGAAATCATTATTCAGAACAGCCAGTACGATAAAGAGAAGGACCAGACCAATTAAAGGTCCCATTTCTCTGGCTAAACTTTTTATTCTTTCTGGACTCATATGTTTACTTTCCTCCCGTAGCCAGTGTGATGACACTTTCCTGAGTTGCGCCCTGACTTTCCAAAATGCCTGCCACTGTACCTTCGTGGATAACCATAATCCGGTCACTCATTCCGAGTACTTCCGGTAATTCCGAAGATACCATGATAATGCTTACACCATGTTCAGTCAGTTTATTCATCAAATCATAAATATCTTTCTTTGCCCCAACGTCAATCCCACGTGTCGGTTCATCCAGAATAATAAGCTGTGGATCCATTCCGAGCCACTTGGCAATGACTACCTTCTGCTGATTGCCGCCGGAAAGTGTGCCTACAGGAAGATGTATATCCTGGGCCTTAACCCCTAAGGCAATGGCAAGCTTCTGGGCGAAAGTAAATTCTTCTTTCCCGTTAATCCAGAAATGATGTGCCAGACGGCTATCGCTGGGCAGCGCAATATTATTGGCAATGGAAAAATCCAGTACCAGGCCTTCCGTCTTTCTGTTTTCTGTCACAAAGCCAAAACCATAGTCAATGGCGTCTTTCGGCTTATTGATATGAATTTCCCGGCCATGCCAGAACAATTTGCCGGATTCATGGGGATCTACGCCGAAAATGGCGCGCATAATTTCTGTTCGACCAGCCCCCATGAGACCGGATACCCCCAGAATTTCACCTTTTCGCAGATTAAAGGAAATATCCTTAAATACTCCCGGCTGGGTGAAATGTTCTACGCGGAACACCTCTTCCCCTGGAATAGTGGTTCTGGCCGGATAATATTCATCAATGGTACGGCCAACCATATCCGTTACAATCTGTTCCATCGTCGTTTCTTCCGTAGGACGGGTGCTGATGGTCTGCCCATCTCGCATAACGGTGATGGTATCACAGTTAGCGAAAACTTCCTCCATACGGTGGGAAATATAGATAATGGATACGCCCTGTTTCTTAAGGCGTGCCATTACTTCAAAAAGTCTGTCGGTTTCCCTTTCAGTCAGTGCCGCTGTCGGCTCATCCATGATGACCACCTGGGCATTAGCCATAAGAGCGCGGATGATTTCCACCATCTGCTGCTGACCAACAGAGCAGGTACCTGCAATGGCATCCAGTGGTAAATCTATACCTACTTCTTTGCACTTAGCCAGCGCAATTTCCTTCATCTTTTTGAAATCAACCAGTCCAAATCTGTTTTTGGGCTGCTTTAACATGAACAGATTTTCAAGAACAGTCAGATTCTGCCAGATATTTAATTCCTGGTGAATGAAGGTAATCCCATGCTGTTCAGCTTCCAGATTGTTTTTATAAACAACTTCCTGTCCATCCACTATGATTGTCCCCGAATCAGCCTTAAGAAGCCCTGTCAGTATATTCATCATAGTTGACTTGCCGGCGCCGTTTTCCCCCATGAGAGCATGTATTTCACCCGGACGGATATGGAGATTAACTCCGCGCAGAACCCGATTCTGTCCGAAAGATTTAGTTATCTCTTTCAGAATAATATCCATTGTTTCCTAACCTTTCTGTTTAAAAGATACATGCAGACTGAAGAACGACATTGGAAAATGGAGTCGTTTCTCCGGTGCGGATTAAGGCCTTGGAGTTAACCGTCAGCTTCTTAAATTCTTCATGGCTGGAAAGAACTACCCATTCCACTTCATTTTCCGGGAAAACTTCATGCATGGCTTTCCACTGCTTCGGATTTTCTTTTTCCATTTCCGGAGCTACATAGATTTTTTCAATCTTCATGTACTTAGCCACTTCAGACACCACATCGATAAAGGACGGCTGTCCAAAACGAAGTGCCAGATCGATTTTCTTGACTCCGGATGGCACCGGAAGACCGCAATCTCCGATAGTCATCTGATCGGTGTGTCCCATATCGGCCAGTGCTTTGGCAATTTCACTATTTAAAATTCCTGTTTTTTGCATGACAGCATTTCCTCCACTTCACTGCGCCAGGGCATACCTCCCTGTGCACCAATTTTCTGTACGGAAAGTGCAGCGGCCGCATTGGCAAAACGAACCGCGTCTTTCATTGGCTGTTTTTCCGCCCTGGCTACAGCAAAGGCTCCATTAAATGTATCCCCTGCACCTGTCGTGTCCTTTACCGGCACCTTGAATCCGGGAACAACGACTTCGCCTTCTCCCTCATGAGCAAAAGCCACACCATCTCCACCGATGGTCATAATGAGTTTATCCGGATGCGCAGACAGTATTTCACTTCTGGACATTCCTGGGAACATCAGCTTGGCTTCATGTTCATTCGGGGTAATATAAGAAGCTTTTTCCATCCATTCTTCCGGTGTATCCGCAAAAGGTGCAGGATTCAGAAGTACCTTGACTCCTGCCTCTGCACACTTCTTCACCACATAATCAATGGTTTCCTTAGGAATTTCATACTGCAGTAATACGATTTCAGCTGTGGAAATCATATCCCAGGCTCTGTCCACTTCTTCCGGTCCAACTTCCGCATTTGCCCCTTTAATGACAATAATGCTATTGTCTCCTTCTGCAAGTGTAATATGTGCTGTTCCTGTCGTAGTTCCTTTACGGGTGAATACATAGTCGGTATGTACATGACTTTCCTTCAGGCTATCTGTAATGATTCTACCGTAATCATCATCGCCAATACAACCAACCATATATACTTCCGCGCCAAGACGGGCTGCTGCTACTGCCTGATTGGCTCCCTTTCCACCAGGAGAAACAATCAGACGGTCTCCCATAACGGTTTCTCCTGCATGAGGTCTCCGCTGTGCTTCTACAGTAATATCCACATTACAACTGCCTATAACTGCAATATGCATAAATCCCTCCATATACGTATACACTTTTCAACGTCTTATCATAAATCATTTTCGCCCCATTTGTCTATACTTTTCCGATAATTATATGTGAGAATCCTATTATAGCTGTTTATAAAGTGGATAAATATCTGTACAAAAATCCTCTTTCCCGAACATTCCGACCATCTGGTCTCCTTCCTGTTTCTGCCGCCTTTCATTCCATAGAAAAAGCATCCCTGAATTTCATATGAAAACCGGGATGCTTTTTCTATCTGTCAATTTACCTGATATGGGAATGGCACGGATTAATCATCATCTTCCACCATGGTCATAGCCTTTGGATCGACATGCTGATCATATTCTTCCGCAGTCATGAAGCCAAGTTCAACAGCCGCTTCCTTAAGAGTGATATTATCTTCAAATGCCTTATTGGCAATCTTAGCCGCATTGTCATGACCGATTACCGGAGATAATGCGGTAACCAACATAAGGGAACGCTTTACCAGTTCATTCATCTTTTCTTCAATAGGCTTGATACCGCGTGCACAGTGCTTATTGAAGGAATCAATAACCTGTCCCAGCAGTTTTACGGATTCAATGAATGTAGCCGCAATAACCGGTGCGAACACATTCAGTTCAAAATTGCCCTGAGAAGCCGCCATGGAAATGACTGACTGGTTACCATGAACACGACATGCCACCATGGTTACCGCTTCACACTGTGTCGGATTAACCTTGCCTGGCATAATGGAGGAACCTGGTTCATTGGCCGGAATGGAGATTTCTCCCAATCCTGCCTTAGGTCCGCTGGCGAGCATCCGGACATCGTTTGCAATCTTCATCATGTCCATAGCCAAGGCTTCCAATGCACCGTGAGCAAATACCAGGCTGTCACGTCCGGTAAGCGCATAAAATTTATTTTCTTCGGAGTAGAATGGCAGACCTACCTGATCACATACCGCACTGGCTGCTGCGTCACCAAATCCCTTAGGTGCGTTCAATCCGGTACCAACGGCGGTTCCTCCAATAGCCAGTCCCAGCAGATGCTGTTCTGCATCCTTAATCATGCTCTTGCTGCGACGCAGAAGGGTCATCCATCCGGACATTTCCTGACCAAAAGTCAGCGGTACGGCATCCTGCAGATGGGTGCGGCCAATCTTAACGATATGCATATATTTTTCACTGCGGAACTGGAATGTTGTGATCAGTTCATCCAGTGGATTATAAAGGTAATCATGAAGTGCCTTAACAGCGGCAATATGCATAGCTGTCGGGAAGGTGTCATTGGAAGACTGCGAGCAGTTTACATCATCATTCGGATGAACAATTTTATCGCTGCCTGCATCATGCAGCTTCTGTGTAGCAATGTGGGCAATTACTTCATTGCCATTCATATTGGTCTGTGTGCCGGACCCGGTCTGATATACAACCAGCGGGAATTCGTCATCCCATTTGCCCTTTATGATTTCATCGCAGGTTTCCTGAATAGCATCTTTCTTGAAACGATCAATCTTCCCCATGTCAAAATTAACTTTTGCACAGGCCTTCTTAAGAACAGCTAATGCATAGATAATTTCCATCGGCATTCTTTCTCCGATTTTAAAGTTCTTGTGGGATCTTTCAGTCTGGGCTCCCCATTTGTGATCTGCCGGGACCAGTACTTCACCTAACGCATCATGTTCTTTTCTAAATTCCATGAAAATCGCTCCTTTATGATAATGATTACAGAATAAATCTAACATCATGCAATTATGCACTTTTATTGTAACACGTTACGCCTTTCCCGTGAATACCCGCTTTATGCATACACTTAAAGCGTGATACAATATTAATAAGTGTTGAAATTCATCTTTTATCTTAATCCCTGACCAATGTGCGGCTCTCCCCTACCTATTTTTCCAAACATATGCTATAATACTCTTACGTTATATTGCAATTCTGATTTATGGCAGTCTTTGGGACCTATGCAATGGAGCCCCATGAATCCTGTCAGGCCTGAGAAGGAGCAGCAGTAAGTGGTATGTTTCATGTGCCATAGTGAATCCTGAAGGCTGTCATAAATGAGAGTTGCAATTTTTTATTGGAGGAATGTATGGCTTACCTGGCATTATATAGAAAATGGCGCCCAACCGTATTTACTGAAGTCATTGGGCAGAAACATATTGCCATTCCACTGGAACGGGCACTTTCCGAGGGACGGCTGGCTCATGCCTATCTGTTTTCCGGTCCCCGTGGCACCGGGAAGACCAGTATGGCCCGTATTCTGGCTAAAGCAGTCAACTGCCTGTCACCGGATGGGGTAAATCCATGCAATCATTGTCAGAACTGCCAGGATATCAACAACGGGGCAAGCCTCGATGTATATGAAATCGATGCGGCATCCAATCGCGGTATCGATGATATCCGCGCTCTCCGCGATTCGGTACGCACATTGCCGGCCAGCTCAAAAAAGAAAGTGTATATCATCGATGAAGTACATATGCTTTCCAAGGAAGCGTTCAATGCTCTGCTGAAAACTCTGGAAGAACCACCGGCCCATGTTCTCTTTATACTGGCCACCACCGACCCGCAGAAAATTCCGGTAACCATCCTGTCCCGATGCCAGAGTTATGAATTCCATCGTATTTCCACGGCGGATATCAGTGAACATCTGATGCATGTAGCCAGCGAGACCGGCTTTTCCCTGGATAAGGAAGCAGCGGATCTGATTGCCATAAAGGCGGAAGGCGGACTGCGTGATGCCTTATCCATGCTGGATAAATGTTTCAGCTCCATCAGCAGCCAGGAAGTCACAGCTTCCCTGGTCTATGATATTCTCGGACTTACAGAAAAAAAGGATTTAATTCAGCTGGCCGACTACATATTTTCTCATGAGAAAGGGAAAACCCTAACTGTTTTTTATGACCTGCTGAGTCAGGGAAAGGATTCCCTCTCCATTCTCGCCGAACTGCAATCCTATTTCCGGGATATTATGATTTACCAAATCAACCCACAGGCCGATGAACTGATTTCCTACGGTAATGAACTTCCCCTGCTGAAAAAGGCAGCGGAATCTGTAGACAGCGATTATCTGGATATGCTTTTCAGTGAACTGGCACATATCTATCAGGAAGCAAAAACTTCCTCCTCTGTCCGTATGTCTGCAGAAATGGGGCTCCTGCGATTAAGCCGGTATGATTCATCCATGACAATTCCCATGCTGGCCCGGCGCATAAAAGAACTGGAATCCAGACTGGAAGGGACTCCGGTAGTCAGGACCGCACCGGCCGCTCCTGCGGCTCCGGTCGCCCCGGTTTCACCCCGGGAACCCGAACCGGTAACCGCACCAGCTTCTCCTGTTCCTCCGCCTGTACACAGCCCAAAGACACTCGAGGTGTCCCCGGTAAGCAGTTCTCCTCAGCAGGTCCCCGCTTCCGCCCATACCGTGGCAGCGGCTGAATCCCCATCGGCTTCCGATGAGGCGGCAGATTCTGATTTACTGGCACCATCCTCTTACCCCGGCATCTGGCAGGGCATTCTGGACTATGTGATGAAAAAGCCCCGTATCGATGTATACAGCTGTTTCCAGAAGGGCAAACTGATTTATGCCGGCAAAAACCGGGCCATAATTTCTGTACCTCAGCAGTTCCTTGTACTTGCCGGGAATAATAAATCATATCAGAAAGTCATTTCTGACGCATTTAAAGCCTTCACAGGAACAGCATATATTCCTAAAACCGTACTGGCGGGAACCGGAGAAGAAGCAGAAGCCCTGGCTATGGCGGCATCGAATCCTTCTGAACCCGCTAAAGCAGCTTCCCAGGAAGTTTCCACTAAAAAAGAGGAATACCGGAAAATTTCAAAATCTGAAATTCCAGAAAAAGACAAAGAAGAACATGCACTGTCAGAAGCCTTGAAATTCATACCTGACTGTGATATATATAAAAAGATTGATGATTAATTACAACCAGTATATGGTTTTTCCCTATAAGGAGGATATTATGTTTGGTAACAGAGCACAAATGCAGAACATGATGAAGAAAGCACGCAAGATGCAGGAAGAAATGAAAAAACTGCAGGATGAAATCAAAAAGAAAACTGTAGATGTTACTGTAGGCGGCGGCGCTGTTTCTGTGGTAATGAACGGAGATAAGCAGATTACTTCCCTGAAGATTGCAAAAGATGCTATTGATCCCAACGATTCTGATATGCTGGAAGATCTCCTCATTACCGCCATTAATGAAGCATCCCGCAAGGTCGATGATATGGTATCCAACGACATGGGTAAAATTACCGGAGGCCTCGGTCTCCCAGGCGGCCTGTTCTGATGAAAGACGCTGTTGAAATTATTGCAGAACAATTCCGTCGGCTCCCCGGAATCGGCATTAAAAGCGCACGCCGTCTCGCTTATTTTATGCTGGAAAGACCACAGGAAGATGTGGATACCTTTCTCAATACGATAAAAGAGGCGCGGGCTCACAGCTGTTATTGTTCCATCTGCGGTAATCTTTCTACCAGTGATCCCTGCCCCATCTGCAGTGATGACAGCAGAGATCAGCATACTCTCTGTGTAGTGGAGCAGCCTCCGGATGTACAGGCTATGGAAAAGAGCCAGGAATATCATGGTCTTTATCATGTACTCCACGGTGCCCTTTCTCCCCTGGATGGTATCGGTCCGGAACAGCTTCGAATCAAGGAACTGCTTCATCGCCTGGAATCATCTCAGGTAAAGGAAGTAATCATCGCCACTGATCCGGATACAGAAGGCGAAGCCACTGCATATTACTTATCCCGGTTAATCAAACCTTCCGGCATCAAGGTTACCCGCATAGCCCGCGGGCTTCCTGCAGGAGGCGACATTGGTTACGCTGACAGCATCACACTGGCTGGTGCCGTACAGAACCGTAAAGAAATTTAAGGAGGCATTATGCTTCATACCATTACATCCAGCCTGCTCAGTTTTGGAGCCACCGGAATTCTGGTGGCTCTCTTCGCTGCCCTGATGGTTAAACGTTTTGTAAAAGGAATCATTACCAACATCATCATGGGTGGTGCATTGTATATTTTCCTGGATATGTTCCACATTGCCCACATGAGCTGGAGCGTCACGGATGGCATTGTAGTAGCACTCCTTGGTATACCAGGCACCATTCTGCTGGCATTGTTCTGAAAAAGACAGTTCATACAGATATCAGTAAAATCCCTGAAACGAAAGCTATGGATAATCTTTCGTTTCAGGGATTTTATATTTTCGCAGCATAAAAGCCAGGGCTGATTCCCTGGCTTTTATGCTGTCACAGATTCATTGCTGTTTACGCTGAAGACCTGCATCTTCCACGCGTAATCAACGAGCTGCATCCCGCCTTATCATTATCGGATAACCGATACAGTACCATCTTCGTAAATCCCCCGGCAGCAGTCCTGATAAACTTCTACACAGGTATATCCGCCAAAGAGGGCGAGATTCCTTGCCTTTTCTAGACCATCCGGCATAGCTTCACCGGTGCGATAATGATAAATGATATTCTGATTCAGATCCAGAGTATGTACCTCATAATCGCCGCCCAGATGACGGTCTCCCATTTCTTCCTGCAAGATGTCTTTGATTTCTTCATAAAGATAGGAGTTCATGGTCGTTCCGCCGGCATCAAGCCGGAAAACAGCCTGCATATAGGCCTCACTTCTTGGTTTTCTCAGCCTTAGGCTGATTTCCTCTGATGAAAGCTGTCTCTGGTTTTCCGCCTGCATGGTCTGGCTTTCCAGTACTGACTCCTGCTTCAGGGCAGCCCCTTTCTTTATAATCATTCTTGGCTTAAACATAAACTATACCTCCTTATGCCTGATAAGGACACGGCGTACAGACGGTGCCGCCCTGGATGGAAGAGCCTCTTCCCCGATAGGTCTTCCTGACGCCGGAACTGCCCTTTCCTTCCCCCAGTTCCTTATATTATTGATTTTCTCCGGACTGGTTTTCGACAGAGGCACCACATTGGAGAATGTAGATGATATTTCCTCTTCATCCAGTACCAGATCCGGCTGCGCCACCGTATGATATGCCAGTTCGCGCACTGCGGATTCCAGATTGGCGCCTGTAAAGCCTTCTGTGATTTTAACTATATGTTCAGCAAACGCTTCATTGGATGCAAAGTCCAGATGGAGATATTTCTTAAAATACAGTGACAGGATGTCCTTTCGCTCATCCGCTGTCGGAAGATCTACAAAGAACAGTTCATCAAAACGTCCTCGGCGGAGAAGTTCTGATGGAAGCATGGATACATCATTCGCTGTAGCTACCACAAATACGGATTTTTTGCATTCCTGGAGCCAGAAGAGGAACTGTCCCACCATACGGGTAGATACCCCTCCATCGTTGGATGAACCAGCACCGGAAAGCCCCTTTTCAATTTCATCAATCCAGAGAATGCACGGAGCCACATTTTCTGCCGTGGTCAGCGCGTCTTTCAGCTGCTGCTCTGACTGGCCTACATAACTTCCCTGCACAGTGGCAAAATCCAGCCGGTACAGCGAAAGTTTCCAGCTGGCCGAAATCGCCTTGGCTGACATGGATTTACCGCATCCCGGCACCCCAACGAGGAGAATCCCTCTCGGCGGTTGCAGATGCAGTTTTTTCATTACTTCCTTTTTCTCCGGTTTTAACAGTTCCTTCTTCTCGTCCAGCCAGTCGCGCAGGCCCTTAAGCCCCCTACATCCTTCATCGCCGGATCCACATCAATACGTTCCAGACCGGAAATATTGGAAAACAGACTGTTTTTGGCGGAACGCACTTCAGCCATATCCTCTTTTTTCACAATGCCTTTGACCAGAAGCACCGACATAACATTTGTCGCCTCTATCTGGGTAACCCCGGCCAGTGTGGCTGCCGCTTCCTTCACATCAGAATCATCCCACTCAATAGTAACCTGACTCCGGTTTCCATCCAGCTGTCCTTTGATAAGGGCATACATCTCTTCTTCATCCGGCATATCCAGCGTAACGATAAGACCATGCCGCTGCATGGTATTCCATACAGAATTGTTATAAAAGACAATGACGGTACCATACATTTCCGACGCCAGGGATATAAGGTCCAGTATACGCTGTGAATCCCCGTTTTCTCCGCTGATATCCGGCACTTCCGTAAGGACCATGGTCTGATTCAGCTTTTGATCCTGGCGAAGCAGTTTAACCGTAAAATCCATAGCCGAAAGGACAGATGAACCGGTATTCCCTACCGCCTGATTGGTAAAGAGATTATATACGCACTTGGACATAGTATGAGCATAAACGCTCTTTTCATCCAACCAGCCTTCCTGTACCAGTTCGAGAGACACATCGCGTATCATATCCAGTGCTCTTGCCGTTTCAATAGTTTTCAGGACAATAAGCGGAATTCTTGCTATCAGATATCGTTTCAGCAGACTTGCCGCGTCTTTCTTATTACTCATTTAGCCTCCTGTAAATCATTAATCCGATGATTCTGCAGCAGATGGGACATTATGCCCGAATGATCTCTTCTCGCACTTTCCTCCAGCGCATGCTGCGCCGCATCGGCCGCCTGATCCACTGCCTCCGGAAATTTTAACCGGATACTTTCCGGCAATGCCGGAATATATACTGCATCCTTAAGTTTCTCTAAATCGTCTTTCAATCTGGTCAGCGCTGTTATCCCATTGACCTTTTTTGTTTGGATACTCTTTTCTTTATTTATTTTTCCTGGATTTTCTGTTTCCACCGGTTTCAATGTGCTAAATGCACTGTGTTTCATTTCCATAGCATTCACCTAATTTCTGCGAATTCTTTTCCCCAGATTAAGATAGTTATCAGGATTCATTTCAGCGATAAACTGACGGGTTTTCCGACCCACTGCTGTATATCTGGCATAATAATCACGAAAATCTGCAGTTTCCGCCATAGCTTCCCGGATAATATCTTCTACACTGTCACTCGTATGCTGCGCTTCCCTGTCGATAATCCTTCGGTTTCCCATAGCTTTTAAATAGTAAACAACCGGAAATATAATAAGCCCTGCCCCCAGGGCGGCTGCAAACATCTCCATATTTTCATGCAGGAACCGAGTCAGATAATATGCCGCTGCCAGCAGAATCGCACCTCCAAGTATTCCGCCAATCAATCCCAATATGGCAATGGCAATAATCAGAATAAGCACGCTGACCCCTAGAAAGTGATTTGCAAAAATCCAGGCACCTCCGAAATACACAAGGCCGGCCACTCCAGCCAGAAGACCGTCAGCCACTACCGATTGTCGTATCCAGGTATAGGCCTCTCTTGCCTCCTTATGAAGCGGAGCAAAGGTTTCCCGGAACTGCGCAATAACTGCCGGTTCATCCAGCCCATTTCGAATCGTGTATTCAAACCTATAGTTCTGTCGCAGAAACTGGTATCGGACATGGAAGGGAATAAGGGCTGGAACCTTCCTGATTCCTTCTCCTGCCACATCTTCATAAGCATTACGGATCCATCGTGCTGATGAAGCTACGATAAAACGTCCCGCATTAGCATTTAATGCAAAGGTATCCGTATCTCCCCAGTCCTGTGCAGCACAGGTCAGCAGAGAACTGTAATCTGAATGTATATCGACCCATTCAGCACCAGACACTTGGGAAGTCACAAAAATTTCCAGCCACTGTTCCAGCTTATCTTCCTGCTTTACCCCCGCATCCGGAGCTTCCATAAGATGTTGCAACCGTTCAAGCAGTAACTCATGAATTCTTGCCCCTTTCAACAGTTCTTCTGCGTTCGTCTGATTTGGAAGCACATTAAGCTGCTTAAAATGCAGAATCTCGGGTAACGCTGCCTGCTTGCTAAGGCCTTTCATGAAATTTTTCCATGCATCTTCCTGGGCTTCTTCCACTGCCGGACTTTCGGCCAGTTCGCTCCCCCAGCGTGTCAAAGTATTTGAAATCTCATTAACCATCTCAGTAGATAAGAAACCTGCTGCCATCATATTGAGAATCAATATAAATCCTGCATAGACCTGCTGTGCATTCTGTTCCTGCATAAACTGTGCAATCCAGAGTTCTGCCGCTTCCATGCGCTCGTTTTTTACACAGAACAATGAGAAAAACAAAGCGGTCTTCTCCCGATTAAGTGTCAGTGCTTTCTGAAGAGTGGTCTCTGCATTATTTCGTTCATCTGCATACCAGTACATCATGGCCGCCATAGCATAGGCCAGCCAGAAATCAGAATAATGAATCAGCAGATTCTTAGCCTAATTTTCTGTATCCTGCCGTGTAAAAATTCCTGAAGAAATGTTTCTGAGAATTCCCAGAAACATTTCATTCAACTCATTCCTGTCAGTTAAAACATTCGACGTATCAGATGCCATAGTAATCCTTCCGGAATAAAATATATACAATAATCTTATATTCAGTATAAGACAACAGAGAGAAATTTTACAATAACCTGAATTGCCTGTATGTATAATGCCAGGGATATACAGATGCTAAAAAGTGGTTACCGATAATTATATCGATAACCACTTTTCCAATGGGATTAGTTCCCCTTCATCTTATCAATCAGTTTATCCAGGAAAGATTCCTTCCCTTTGTACTGCTTAATATTTTCTCCGGATATATCGGCAAACCGAACCAAAGCCTCTTTTTCTTCCTTATTGAGTTTCTTTGGTACTGCCACCCGGACCACAACATACAGGTCGCCTTTACGGCTGGACTGCAGATGTGGCATACCCGCGCCGCGGATTCTGAACCGGGTTTCGCTCTGAGTGCCTGCCGGAATCTTCAATTCCACCTGGCCGTCCAGAGTATTGACTTTGATAGTGCTTCCCAATGCTGCCGTAACGAAAGAAATATCCTTTCGGCAATACAGGTCATCACCATCGCGTTCGAAATCAGGATCGTTCTTTACAAAGATGTATACATAGAGGTCACCTTTGGGACCACCATTCGTTCCTGGTTCCCCTTCCCCGGCAACACGCATCCGCACTCCGGAATCTGCACCGGCCGGTATATTGATTTCGATGGTCTTGTTTCTTCTGACCACCCCGCTGCCATGACAATCATGGCACGGTTCCTTAATAATCTTTCCTTTACCTCCGCAACGGCGGCAGGAAACGATATTTACCATCTGACCAAACGGCCCGTTACGTACTATACGCTGCTGCCCTGTGCCATGACAATCCGGGCAGGTATCCACGGAGGATCCTGGTTCCGCGCCATTCCCGTGGCAACGGGGGCAGGTGTCATTCTTGGTTACGCTGAATTTCTTTTTAACGCCTTTAGCTGCTTCCCGAAGGGTGATATCCATATTATAACGGAGATCAGCCCCCTGCTGCGGACCGTTCCGACGCTGACGTCCACCGGTGAACATGTCGAAAATATCTTCAAATCCACCGCCGCCAAAGCCGCCGAAACCACCCTGGCCGAATCCGCCAAAACCACCAAATCCACCGGCGCCCGGACCGCCGCCTCCCTGGGAGGCCTGTTGATAAGCATCATGTCCAAGCTGGTCATACTGTGCGCGTTTATCTGCATCAGACAATGTCTGATAAGCTTCATTGACTTCCTTGAACTTCTCTTCAGCAGTTTTCGGATCATCCTTATTGAGATCTGGATGATATTTCCGGGCAAGTCTTCGATAAGCTTTCTTGATATCCTGTTCTGAAGCGTTTCTGTCTACGCCCAGAATTTCATAATAGTCCTTGTTGCTCATAAGGAATAAGTCCTGATTTCACTTCCTGTTTACTTCTTGTCGTCGTCAACAACCTTGTAGTCTGCATCTACGACATCATCTTTACCATTCTTAGCGTTCTGCTGGCTCTGTGCCTGTCCCTGCTGCTGTGCCTGAGCCTGCTGAGCCTGCTGTGCCTGCTGGTACAGCTTTTCAGTCAGTTCATGAAGCGGCTTGGTCAGTGCATCTGCATCGGCCTTAATCTTTTCTGTATCATCGCTCTTCATGGTTTCCTTAAGCTTAGCTACTGCATCATTAACTTCCTTAACCTTTGCCGGATCAGCCTTATCGCCAAGGTCCTTAATGGTCTTTTCAGCCTGATAAATCAGTGCTTCTGCATTATTCTTAGCCATAATGGCTTCCTTGCGCTTCTTATCTTCCTCTTCATGAGCCTTAGCATCATCCTGCATTCTCTTGATTTCTTCATCAGAAAGTCCGGAAGAAGACTTGATATCAATCTTCTGTTCCTTGCCTGTGCCCAGGTCCTTAGCAGATACATGTACAATGCCGTTAGCATCAATATCGAAAGTTACCTGAATCTGCGGAACTCCTCTTGGTGCCGGCGGAATATCAGAAAGTTCGAAACGGCCAAGGGTTTTGTTATCTGCAGCCATTGGACGTTCACCCTGCAGTACATGGATATCAACAGATGGCTGATTATCTGCTGCAGTGGAGAAGATCTGAGACTTGGATGTCGGAATGGTTGTGTTTCTCTTAATCATGGTTGTGAATACACCGCCCAGGGTTTCAATCCCCAGAGACAGCGGAGTTACATCCAGCAGAAGGACATCCTTAACTTCACCCTTAAGTACACCTGCCTGAATAGCTGCACCTACGGCAACGGATTCATCCGGGTTAATCCCCTTATTTGGTTCCTTGCCAAATTTATTCTTAATCAGATTCTGAACTGCCGGGATACGGGAAGAACCGCCAACCAGCAGAATCTTTTCAATATCATTATTTGTTACGCCTGCATCGCGCATAGCAATGTCGATTGGATCAATGGTTGCCTGTACCAGATCTGCAGTAATGCTGTCAAATTCTGCACGGGACAATGTAGCATCAAAATGAACCGGTGCACCATTAGAATCCATAGTAATGAATGGCAGGTTGATTTCGGTGTTCAAAACGCCGGAAAGTTCAATCTTAGCTTTTTCTGCAGCTTCCTTCAGACGCTGATTGGTCATTGGATCTCTCTTAAGTTCAAAACCATTCTGCTTCTTGAAAGTATCCGCAATCCAGTCCATAACGCGGGCATCGAAATCATCGCCACCCAGATGACCGTTACCGTTGGATGCTTCTACTTCGAATACACCATCTGCAAGATTCAGGATAGATACATCGAATGTACCACCGCCCAGGTCATATACCAGTACACGGTGTTCACCTTCACCCAGCTTGTCCAGACCATAAGCCAGCGCGGATGCGGTTGGTTCATTGATGATACGCAGTACATTCAAACCAGCGATACGGCCGGCATCCTTAGTTGCCTGACGCTGACTGTCGGTAAAATAAGCCGGGCAGGTAATAACCGCTTCTGTTACCTTTTCTCCCAGATATGCTTCTGCATCTGTTTTCAGCTTCTGAAGAATCATAGCGGAAATTTCCTGCGGGGTATAGCTCTTTCCATCAATATTTACCTTATAGTCGCTACCCATATGACGCTTAATGGATACAACGGTACGGTTCGGGTTGGAAACTGCCTGACGCTTTGCCAACTGGCCAACCAGAATTTCACCAGTCTTTGAGAAACCTACTACAGAAGGAGTAAGTCTGGAACCTTCCGCATTCGGAATAACTACAGGTTCCCCGCCTTCCATAACCGCAACTACAGAGTTTGTAGTACCAAGGTCAATACCAATAACTTTAGACATATCTGAATTCCTCCTTGAATTTCATTGTATATCAGCCCGGTGGATAACCATCTGGACACTGATCATGTAATTAGTTGTGTGCGACCTGAACCTTAGCTGGTCTCAGAACCGCATCACCCATCATATACCCTTTCTGCAGTACAGCAGAAACTGTATCCTTATCCACATCATCTGACTGGATTTCCATTAATGCTTCATGAAAATGCGGATCAAACGCCTTGCCCTGTGCATCCATTTCCTTTACACCGAAATCGGCAAGAACCTTTTCCAGCCCCTTCTTGAGAAGATTAAATCCTTCCAGATAAGGACCTGCATTCTTATCCTTTTCCATGTGAGCAAGTGCACGGTCAATATTATCGAGAACCGGCAGGAACTTCTTCAGCACATCACCGGTAACCGTAGTGGATAATCTGGCCTGTTCCTCTCTGGTACGGCGTCTGTAATTATCAAAATCCGCCTGCAGTCGTGTATACTGCTTGGTTGCCGCATCCAGTTTAGCTGTCAGCTGTTCTACTGCTTCTGCGGTTTCTGCCAGCTTTTTGATAAATTCTGCCGCATCCCTGGCTTCTGCTTCGTCCGCCGTCTTTCCGGCATCCGATGCTTTAGCGCTGTCAGCTTTGGCTTCCGCCTTTACCTCTTCGCTGGCTGCCTGTTTTTTCTTCTCATCTTTCATGCATGTACTCTCCCATCTTTTATGATTTCTTCAACAGCTGGTTCAGTTCCTGCTGCAGATAATACAGAACGCCTATAATCTTACCATATTGCATTCTGGTCGGTCCCATTACCGCAATGGATCCCAAGACCCTCCCATCGGAAGTGAACTGTGCCCGTACAATAGATAAGTCAGATAATGCTTTGGAAACATTTTCTGTACCTATATGTACGGCGATTGGCTTTTCCATTGTTTCGGAAAGCATTCCCTGCAGTGTATCCTGCTGTTCCAGCAGATTCAGGATATCCTGCATACGTTCCACATTCTGGAATTCCGGCTGCTCCATAAGCTCCGCTGCACCACCTGTGTATACCTTCTGATGCGGCAGAAGCATCCGGCTCAGTTCTCCGAAAATCTGACTGAATCCTGACAAATCCCTTTCCACATCCTTCTGGAAAGAAAGAATCAGGTTTTCATTCAATGTATTGACATTACGTCCATGGAGAAAATGATTCAGTTTATCGGCAATAAGCTGAAGTTCATCCATAGTGGTATCTGCCGGCATGGGCACAACCACATTGGTTACATCCCCGCGATCAGATACCGCCAGCAGAATGACTCTTCGTCCATCCAGAGGCAGGAACCTTATATAGTTAAAGCGCACCTGCCTTGCGGTAGAAGAAGCCGCCAGAGACAATGTATGTGTCAATGAGGCCACAATCTTTGCCATGTCCCGGAAAATATCATCCAGTCTGGCTCTGTGTGCCCCCATCATCTTGGTTATAAGGTTTTGCTCTTCGCCGCTCACTGGAGCCGGTTCCATAAGCCGGTCTACATAGAAGCGATATCCCTTGACCGATGGAATCCGTCCTGCCGAAGTATGTGGCTGTTCCAGGTATCCTGCATCTTCCAGATCCTGCATTTCATTTCGGATGGTAGCGCTGCTGACCCCCAGATTATACTTGCGGGCAATAGTGCGGGAACCAACCGGTTCTGCTGTTTCCGCATAATCCTGAACAACCGCCCACAGAACCTGCTGCTTACGCGCATTCAGTTCTGCCGGTTTTTCTTTCTTAAGATTACGTTTCCTATTTGTCATAATAATCACCTTGTTTATTAGCACTCACACCTTTTGAGTGCTAACTTACAATACAAGAATAGCATTCACCGTTCAGAATGTCAAATAAAAAGCCGGAATTTTCATTGTTTTCTCTATGATTTCAGACCGCTTCCCGGCTCGCCCTATCCACTTCACCAAATGTCATCACCGGGAAACAATAAAAAAGCGGCCAGTCTTATCCGCCCGCAGCTTTTTCTCAGAAATCATATATCATTTTTCTCAGGGCCATACAGGCACTCCATGCCCTGCCGTGTTACCAGCCAGATGCGGCCCGGACTTTCGGGCCTCTTCCTTTATGAACCGGGGCGCACCACCTTTATAGCCAGTACATGCCTGCTGAATCGTCCTTGCGGTCATTCCCCATCTGTCCCCGGCTTCCGCCGCCGTCATAACATTTTCCAGATCGCTTTTCACTGTACTATCGCTTCTTTTGCGTACAATCAAAAAGAACTGCCAGTCCGACAAAGACTGGCAGTTCTTTTCATGTCGCTGTGGTGACCCAAGAGAGATTCGAACTCCCGACACCTTGATTCGTAGTCAAGTGCTCTATCCAGCTGAGCTATTGGGCCAAATGTCAACATGACTATATTACCACAGGAAATGTATAAAAGCAAGGGATAAAGGGGAACTCCTCTTTATCCCTTATGTAGGATTACAATACATGTGTTACACATTGAAAACATAAAAAGCGAGATACCCTTGTGATATAGTTAATTCGTCAAAACAAACTTTTACCAAAGGAGTATCTCGCATGAACAGTATAACACAAGTTATGAAATTTCGTAGATCTATGGTCGAATATGCATTGAAGCATGGCGTCACTAAAACCGCCATCAAATACAATACATATCGCCAATATGTATATCGCTGGCTTCGACGTTATGATGGTTCACTGGAGTCCTTACGTAATAAATCCCGCAGGCCAAAACACCATCCCAAAGCACATACAGTTGCGGAATTAAAGCTCATTCAGGATATGAGGCGTCGAAATCCAGAGGCCGGGTTGGTGGTTTTCTGGGTAAAGCTCCGTCAGCGTGGATATAGCCGTTCAATTACCGGACTTTACCGTACATTGAAACGCATAGGGATGACTCCGGTGAAACCGCCTAACCCCAAATATGTTCCCAAACCCTATGAACAAATGCTGTATCCAGGGCAGCGCATCCAGATTGACGTAAAGTTTGTACCGTCCGCATGTCTGACTGGTGAAGCCAAAGGAAAACGCTTCTATCAATATACTGCCATTGATGAATTCTCACGCTGGCGTTATGTGGAAGCCTTTGAAGAGCACAGCACCTACTCTTCCATGATATTTCTGGTGCATCTCGTTCAGGCTTTCCCGATGCCTATTGAATGTGTGCAGACAGATAATGGCCCCGAATTCACTAAACGATTCACTAAAGCAAGTCTTGACGAAGATTGTACTCTTTTTGAGCGTAAATTAAAGGAACTGGGCATCAAGCACAAAAAGATTCGTCCCTTTACCCCAAGACACAATGGGAAAGTAGAACGCAGTCATCGCAAGGATAACGAACGCTTTTATGCCACGCATTGTTTCTTCTCTTTTGAAGATTTCAGCAGACAACTCAAAAGATATAATTATAGAGATTATAACTGCTTCCCAATGCGGCCACTTGGATGGAAATCTCCAAAAGATACACTCCATGATTTCATCAAGTACGGTGTAACATATGTTTGACAAACCAACATAAAGGGGAACTCCTCTTTATCCCTTATCTGATCCTTCCGGACTATCTTTTCTATCCTGCGGTCCATTATAAGGCTCCGCTTCTGTTTTTCAGATTTTCAGTTTTCTGAATACATATCCCGTATACATATGAGAATCAGCGTAGAGCCAGACAGAGCGCCCAGTATGATGATTCCCAGTCCATCAATAAAGCTGGACCATGGCAATGTACTTACAAACATTCCCACACTTCCCAGAAGAGTCGGAACAAAGTTGATTAGTGCGGAGGCGGTTCCTATCTCTGTCCTAACCATCTTAAGAAGCACATCCATGGCAAAGGGACGCACTATGGATTCGATAATCGTGAACGGCAGAAAGCTCAGCATGAAACACAGAGTACTGGATTAGCCAATAGTAAGAAGTGCTACACCACTGATTGCAGTAACAAGGAAACAGGCATTGGTGATACGGCGATTGGAAACCCTGCCGGCAATATGCAGATAGAGGAACGGGCCGACTACAGCACACGTGGAATTGAAAGAGAAATAAAGCCCATACAACTGCGGTGACAGGTGAAATGTATTCATGTATACGAAGGATGATACACTGACATAGGCCATATATGGAGCCGCCAGGAGGGAAAACATAATAAGTATCAGCATGAAATACGCATGTCTGGTGAATTTGACAAGCAATCCCATAGACTGTACCACCGTCCCGGTATATCGTTTTTCCGGAAGAAGAGGCTCCGTGAGAAGAAGTGCAATGATAATATTGATACTTCCAAGGAAGGCCAGCAGAACAAAGGCGCCCCGCCAGGACGTATACAGAAGGAGCAGACTTCCGATAATAGGTGCTGCCATCGGCGCAATGACATTCAGAGCCTGTGTGATTGACAGAATGCGTGTCAGCTTCTCTCCGGAAAAGCAATCTTTAATCAGTGCCGTGGAAATGGTAACTATGCAACCCGCTCCCAATGCCTGCAGAATACGCCCTCCTATGAGCACATAGACAGACCCTGACGTCGCACAGATCAGAGAAGCCAGGGTATATACCAAAGCCCCTCCCAGAAGAGAAAACTTCCTGCCATATTTATCCGATATGGGCCCAAAAAGAACAATCCCTACGGAAAAAAATAAAAAGAAAGAAATCAGCGTCATATTGACAAGTATTTCACTGGCCTGAAAATATTCCCGCATCTGGGGCAGTGCCGGCAGATACAAATCTATGGACAGCGGAACGAACGTACTCATAAAAATAATGCTGGCCAGAATCATAACCGGACTAAGATGTTTCTGTTCAACCATGTTATTCTCCTTTACTGTATTTTCTTCATCCACAAAAAAAGCTGGATAAGACTGCGGAAAATCCGCCATCTTATCCAGCATAATTCTCAGGAACCATCCCCTCCGATGAACATCTAAATTATACAGATTATAATAAATCATTTCAACCGTTGGAATGATTTATTACCAGTGAAAATTCCATAATATCCATCTGCTGTGCCTTTTGCATTCTCAGCTAGCCTTGAAATTATAAACCGGTTTCATAACTTCCAACACGTCTGCCGTGTCCCCGATAACCGCCAGAATATCATCGAGAGATTTATAAGCCATGGGCGCTTCATCCAGAGTTCCCTTATTGACTGACGTGGTATATATTCCGGCCATTTCCCTTCGGTATTCCTCCATGGACAACTGGTGTCTGGCCTCCATTCTGGACATAATCCGCCCGGCACCATGAGGAGCTGAATAGTTCCATTCCGGATTTCCCTTCCCTATAGCCAGAATGCTGCCATCACGCATATTGATTGGAATAAGTACCTTTTCGCCTTTATACGCGGCAATTGCGCCCTTCCGCAGAATCATTTCCTCTACATCAATATAATTATGAATCGTATGAAAGGCTTCTCCTGCTTTGAGTCCGGTCTGTTCCAGCAGAACCCTGGCAATATGTTCCCGGTTCAGACGGGCAAACTGCTGACAGAGAACCACATCATGCAGGTACTGTTTCAGGTATTTCCCAGAAACATAGCAAAGATCATCCGGTATCTGTTTCTGATGATACCTGCGTTTGATTTCCTTTACCGACTTCTCAATTTCTTCCTGCCGGCCAGCCATCTGATATTCCCTTATAATCCGGTTAATCTGTTCCGGCTGCGTTTCCTCCTGGCCCTGCAGTTCAATCGCTATCTGCTGATAGATATCTGCCACCTGTTTACCAAGATTACGGCTGCCTGTATGAATAATAAGGTAATGCCTGCCATCGTGAGTCTCATCCACTTCAATAAAATGATTGCCTCCGCCCAGGGTTCCGATGCTGCATGCAATTCTGGATAAATTTTTAAGTCTGTCATAACAGTAAAGTGGATGAACATCAAAGCTCAACTGAGGTTCATTCCAGACATTCGCACCAGATGGTACCCTGTGCGCCGCTTTATCCAGCCGAAAAAAATCGATTGGCTGTCTGCCCAGATCTATGGTATACATGCCGCATCCAATATCCACTCCCACGACATTAGGTACGGCCTTATCTACAATTGTCATTGTGGTACCAATCGTACACCCCTTTCCGGCATGCACGTCCGGCATAATCCTTACCCGGCTTCCTTCCGTCAGTTCATAACTACACATACGCCGTATTTGTTCTCTCGCGGTTTCTTCCATCACTCTGGCATAAAAAATCGCTGTAGTCACCGTTCCTTCAATTCGTTCCAATCTCAGATTCACCTTCTTTCTTTTCCCTGAATTCCTGTTATTTGCAGATATGATCAAAGATATACTGCAGTGCTTCTTTTGCCTGCTCATATCTTTCTTCCGTACCACTTAAAATCACACTGTTTTCACTTCTTCGTTCCGCGTGATCACTGCCTACGCTAAGCGGACTGTTTGCTGTTTCAAATTCAATATAGCCAGTAAGCAGAGTGGACTTCAGCTTAGCCTGTACCGCAACAATGGATTTAAAAGGAATAACCTTGAAATTGTTATCTCCCAGATTCCATAATCCTCCGCCCGTCTTATCTATAACTACTGCATTTTCATGAACATACAGATTGGCCCCGCGGCAGTCCGCCACAAACAGTTCCTGACCCAGAAATTCCCGTACCGGACTGGGTCGCACTTCCTCTTTACCGGAAGAATTTCCACTGCCTTTCATTGCATCAAAAAAGCCCATACAATAACTCCTTCCATTTACTGTCTCCGCTACTACGGATTCATAAAATTCTCTTTACTATTCCGATTCTTCACTCACAGCCCAGCCTGCCTGGCTTATTTCCCCAACCCCATATACAGTGTCCAGGTTATCAGCCTATTCCGTATTTTCATCGAAACAGTACTTATTTTCACCATTATACCGCAAAAAACAGCCCTGTTATCTCCCCACCCCAAAATTACATGAAATCCTGTATTCAAGCCTTATTCTACAAACATCCCCCCTGTACTGCAGCATTCCCTTTCTATAGAGCAGATTCCGTTTCTTTTCTAACCGCGCAAAAAACTTCAGTACACCATGATTTATCTGCATTGTGTGCTGACGTCCTTTTTATAAGTCAGATGGTACTGAAAATTTTCTTAATCACTTCTTATTCATATGTTCCTGAATTACCTGGCTCTGATTCTTTGTAGCTGCCTTTTTCCATCAGAGCATTACGCTGGTCTGATATGTACCCCCTTTACTGGACAATTAGTAAAGGGGTACATATCATGATGGCTACCATTCAACTGAATCGAAATCCGAATGGATTTCCTATAAATGCTAGCCCGGCCTTTTCTAAAGTGTCGTCATAGGCATTCTTGCGACACCTATATCCATGCCAGCTGATGTACTCCCGTACATAGAAAGTACTTGGCTCATAAATATGACTAACCTAACCTATTCATCTCAATGTAACTCCTGGCGGCCTGGTAGGATTGGACACTAAAAAAACTCATCACATCTCTGTGATGAGTTTCCTTATTCAGCAATTCAACTGCCAGCCGCAATTTCAATATGGGAATCCTCCGGATTCCATTCCTCTGTGGGTTGCGGCTCGCGAAGACAATACTTTGTCTTCGCGCCTCACCAGGCCTTCGCATTTCCCCTTTGTATCCTTTATTTCTTCTTAGCAATATAGTCATCTGGCCTGGGAGTTACCAAGATGGCCAAATAAAAAAGACACCGTTTCAGGTATCTTTTTTATTTGGCAGCTTCCTATCCTCCCAGGCCGCTTCCAGCCAAGTACTTTCGGCGTTTGTGAGCTTAACTTCCGTGTTCGGCATGGGAACGGGTGTATCCTCACAGCTATTGCCACCATATCTGAAGGTTGTTCCTTCAAAACTATATAGAAGTATCACTGAAGCTCTTGGCTTCGGTCGCGTTGTGAAATCTTAAGTTAAGACCTCGACTTATTAGTACCGCATCGCTCCGCACATCACTGCGCTTCCACTTGCGGCCTATCAACCTCATAGTCTATAAGGAGTCTTACTCATTTCTGATGAGAAGTCTCATCTCGGGGTGGGCTTCACGCTTAGATGCTTTCAGCGTTTATCCCTTCCGGATGCGGCTTTCCAGCCGTGCCACTGGCGTGACAACTGGTACACCGTTGATCCGTCCACTCCGGTCCTCTCGTACTAGGAGCAGCTCCCCTCAAACTTCTTACGCCCGCGATGGATATGAACCAAACTGTCTCACGACGTTTTGAACCCAGCTCGCGTACCACTTTAATGGGCGAACAGCCCAACCCTTGGGACCTACTCCAGCCCCAGGATGTGATGAGCCGACATCGAGGTGCCAAACCTCCCCGTCGATATGAACTCTTGGGAGAGATTAGCCTGTTATCCCCAGGGTAGCTTTTATCCGTTGAGCGATGGCCTTTCCACGCAGGGCCACCGGATCACTAAGCCCGACTTTCGTCTCTGCTCGACTTGTGGGTCTCGCAGTCAAGCTCCCTTCTGCCTTTGCACTCGTCGGCCGGTTTCTGTCCGGCCTGAGGGAACCTTTGGGCGCCTCCGTTACTCTTTCGGAGGCGACCGCCCCAGTCAAACCGCCTGCCTGAGATTGTCCGCAGGGTCGTTACTCCTCGCGTTAGAATCCCAGAACTAGAAGGGTGGTATCCCAACAGCGGCTCCACATCCACCTAAGTGTATGTTTCAATGCCTCCCACCTATCCTGTGCGTCTACTTCCGAGATTCCGTCTCAAGCTGCAGTAAAGCTCCATGGGGTCTTTCTGTCCAGTCGCGGGTAACCTGCATCTTCACAGGTATTTCAATTTCACCGGGCCCCTCGTTGAGACAGTGCCCAAATCATTACGCCTTTCATGCGGGTCGGAACTTACCCGACAAGGAATTTCGCTACCTTAGGACCGTTATAGTTACGGCCGCCGTTCACTGGGGCTTCAGTTCAAAGCTTCGCTTGCGCTAACCTCTCTCCTTAACCTTCCAGCACCGGGCAGGCGTCAGCACCTATACGTCAGCTTTCGCTTTCGCAGGCACCTGTGTTTTTGGTAAACAGTTGCTTGGGCCTCTTTTCTGCCACCCTTTCCGGTTCCAAGTGCTTGACTCTTCGCCTACTCAGGGCCATCCTTCTTCCGAAGTTACGGATGCAATTTGCCGAGTTCCTTAACGAGGGTTTTCCCGCGCACCTTAGGATTCTCTCCCCGCCTACCTGTGTCGGTTTACGGTACGGGCGGATCAGTCCTCGCTAGAAGCTTTTCTTGGCAGTGTGGGATTCACGAGTTCGTCAAAGTTTCCTTTAACTCCCTGTCACCTCTCACCCTTCTGCATGGCGGATTTCCCTGCCATACGGGCTACGGGCTTGGACATGCTCTTCCAGCCGCATGCTCGTGTGCCCTGCTGCGTCACTCCATCGCTCAGACGGACTGCTCCGGTACAGGAATTTCAACCTGTTCTCCATCGCCTATGCGTCTTTGCCTCGGCTTAGGTCCCGACTTACCCTGAGACGACGATCGTTGCTCAGGAACCCTCGGGCTTTCGGTGGGCTGGATTCTCACCAGCCTTTTCGATACTCATACCAGCATTCTCACTTCTTACCTCTCCACGGCTCCTTCCGGTACCGCTTCTCCGTGATAAGAACGCTCCCCTACCCAGATTGCAAGCAATCTGCCATAGCTTCGGTTCCGTGCTTGAGCCCCGGACATCTTCGGCGCAGCGTCTCTCGACCAGTGAGCTATTACGCACTCTTTGAATGGTGGCTGCTTCTGAGCCAACATCCTG